>Ga0099824_1005106_pt1 | contig 18618 bp, 9 predicted proteins | sample SiratrowhiteBW_FD_76837 | JGI IMG/M metagenome (GOLD analysis project Ga0099824, IMG submission 76837) | Root nodule microbial communities of legume samples collected from California, USA - Siratro white BW | ecosystem: Host-associated > Plants > Roots > Nodule | place: USA: California... | reverse complement strand
ATAGTGATATCAAAAGTTATTCTACTGTTTTTTTCGTATGTTGACATGTGTCATATTATTTTGTGTTAATATTGTATAGGACAATTTGAAAAAATGTGAGTGAAGTGTATCAAGAAGAAATTTCAAAAGCACTTGTCCCATTGGTAAAACATTTTGAATTTGTATTGGAAACGAAACCAAATCACTCACAAGGTATAGAAAGTGTGTCAATGAGGAAAAGAAATGTAGAGAGACAACTTCTTCAAGTCAAATGGAGGATGCACAAAAGAGAGCAAATGATTTAGAGTTAGAAGTGCGAAATTTGACCAACATTATTTAAAAGCAATAAGAGACTAACATTCAACTTCAAAGTGAATTGCAATCTCAACGTCAATTAATCGAAAATCACCTACTTGCTATGAAAACTCAACATGAATATATGAAGCAAGATATTGAAAGGGAGATGAGACATCAAATGGCTACTTTATTAGGAAGTTTATCGTGTATCACTTCAAATGTTCCACCAAACACAGTAAGTTATATTATTATTTAAATTTTTAATTGATATTTCTATATATTTACATTTTTAAAATATTATTAATTTTTTTATTCATATTAGTGATTTACTTTAGTTATTTTTCATTATCAAAATCCTTGAAGATAATATAGACCATCCAACCACTTGACCAAGGTAATCGTGGTAAAAGTCGTTGTTTGGAGTTACGTGAGAAGATTAACAACAACCGAACCATGAGTTAGGACACTACTATCATAATCAACACTTTATAGTTGTTTCATTAGTGACAATGTTTATTGCTCTTAAGAATAGAAGTAGTTCTAAGGTCAATTTCTATCTAAAGGTTTTGTACATATTTGTCTTCCTATGTTAGTCTTTTTGTATTTTGATGGAGGCAAGTTGCAAATTGTTGTTGTAGCTCTATTACAAGTGTGGGGCATATTTGTGGTTATAGAGTTGTTTTGCATCTCATCCTTTTATGTGGATTCAAGGATGAATTTGTATTTGTTTTTATCTCAATTAATTCATTTTATTTTTTACTGTCAAAAAAATTAGAATAAAGTTTGATATATTTATGTTTTTTAAGTTCTGGTTGTATATTTTATTTGTTATATTTTTAAATGTAATTAATATTTTATATTTATATTTTATGTTTATTTATTTTAATTAATATGTATTTTGAATTTTTAAATATGATTTGCCTATTAATTATGATATGATAACTATTACAAACTATCATAACTTCTAATAACAACGATAAAATATCTATAATTAAAAAAATTAATAGCTAATTATCATATAAATTTTGACAATAAAATACTATCAATTATAATAAATTAATAGTAATAACTAATTTATCATTATTGGTTTATATATTAGTGATATTTTATTATTGTCACAATTATTTTTTATCTATAATATTTTATTATTGTCACTGTTATATAGAATTATTAATCATAATTTTATCTTATAATAAAACTTAATTTTAGTAATATTTAAAATTATTGTCACAAGTATAAAAATAATAAAAGTACGTGATATAAATAGTGACATGTTTTATAATTTATAGTGATAAATATTTATATCTTTAAAACTTCTTTTCAATCACCTTAGACAACAGCCTCCCGTAAACTATTGTGTTGGTAAAATAATTAAGTACTGAACATAACTCATTAGCAGAATTTCATTATACATCGGAACAAAATCAATCTTATTGAATCCAAGTACACATGTAGAGTTTTGAAATAAAAAGCCAAAGAAAGAAAACACACTTGGCAACGAAAGAGAAAAACTAGGGTTTGATAACAGCAACATAAGGTTGCACAGCAGAACCTATCCACAAACTTCCACCATGTTCTTCCACTTCACTAACCGAGTTAAGCTGTGGTCCATATCCTCCATCCAACACCTCAACCACATTCCCCTCTGCGTCAAATTTAATCGCCACAGGATCTGTTGTCCACGGAACTGTAGTTTCAATTTCTCTTCCCTTTCCCAAGCCATTGATCCTTCCCCTCCCACTGTTAAGGGCCACCCAAAATTCCCCTTTTGCGTTCCTCTTTATGTTATCTGGGGAACGGGGAACCTCGGCAAAAGTTTCTATGTTGTTGCTGCCGCTCAGCGCAATTTTCAAAATCTTCAAAGTGGTTGATTCCGCCACTAGAATGAATGAGTTCTCCTTGCTCAGCGCCACGCCGTTGGGAAATGCCAAACCTTTCGCCATCACATACACTCTTTGGCTACTGGGCACGTATTTCAGCAACCTTCCAGTTCTGTCCCCGCTCAGAATTATTGACATGTACACCCTTTTTTCGTTCACAAAAGCACAACACTTATCACTCACAAAACAAAGCACTAAAATTTGAGAATCCAAATTGTGCAAGGCTTATGAATTACCTTCTCGGGAATAGGATGCTGCTATCTGTGAAATAAACTTCACCAGTTTTGGGGTGAATGTCCAAGGCATTTGTGAACCTAAATGGAACCCCTTCTGCAGAATTGGCTAACTGCTTAGCCACGCCACCACCTGGTCCTACCATCATAAGCCCGAAGTATGCATCCGCAATGTACAGATCACAAGTCACACTGTTGAATTTCAGACCCAAGGGTCTTCCACACATTGATTCCTTGCTTTCGTCTGTTAACCCATCGCACACTTTCTTGTCCCTGCATAATCTCATAATAAGTTAGAAAAATACTAATGAATTATACCTAAACTGTTAGAACATTGCCAATGTAATACTTTTAGAATTAATATTTTTTTCCTACCAACTTTTGCGAATATTTTTTTATTCTGATAGTTTAATCTCAAACCCTGAACTGCACAGGTTTAAAATTAGTATTAAAAAAAGGTCATATTATTTAAATACTCGTTTCAAATAAATTTTCTGCATATTCTTATATTTAATTCTCATTATCTAGAACAAAAAAAACAATCTTATATACTTTCAATTAGAGTTAGGAGAAAATATTTTTATTCATTTTATATATTAATTTTATAAAAGCTTTGTTTACGTAAATTTAATCTAAGCGGAATTGTGTATGGTCCTTGATGCTCTTACTCCATCTCTATGAATAATTTGTGTTGTTATTGACATTTGTTATTATCATTGTCGCGCTAATGTTACCCACCATAATTCTTATCACTACATTCCACTCATTATCTTTGTAATAAAACAATAATAATATTAATACTCCAACAACAACAACAATAATAATAATAATAATAATATTATTATTATTATTATTATTATTATTAATTTTAACTATACATTGTTACTATAGTTATTATCATTACTTCCACAATTTTTATAATAATTATTATCATTATTATAATTATCATTATTTATATATTCATTATCATATCACTATAATTATTATTATCATTATTTATATATTCATTATCATTATCATTATTATTATTATTATTATTATTATTATTATCATTATCATCATCATTATTATTATTATCATTATTATTATTATTATTATTATTATTATTATTATGGTCATCATAATGATGATTATCACCATTATTATTATCTATGCCTTGTAATAATACTTACCAAATAATTTGATAAAATTAATATTTATCTTATTTTGTTATATTATATTCTTATCTATCCTTATATTTTTATCCTATAATAAAATAATGTAAAGGACACTTTATTTAAGGTTTAATTCTAATGGATTTGCTAAAGTACAAACTAGTTTTGTACCACCATATCTTAAATTTTCTCGCCTCATTTCTTTTATTAGATATGAGTAAGAAATAAAATTAAGAGAATGCTTAGAATGTTTAATTTTTTTAAAGATTATTTATGCTCATATATATCTATATATCAGTGGTTAAAAATATTACATTTATATCATTACCATAAAAACAATACATTTAACAAGCTCACATAAACCTTTGTGGTTTATAGTAAAGAAATAAGTTTGCAAGGGGGAGTGGCCACTTTTAATGGTTATGTGACAATTACTTATTTTTATGATATTTGAATTTAAGTAATGAACCTGACAGACTGAATTCATTTATGAGTGGGGTTAAGAGAGGGTCAGGCAAAAGCAGAATAATAATTAAATGGACCAATAGGCTGAAATTGGTATGTCCTTTCCTAATAAATGAGCATTTGTCTATTTGTCTAAAACTGAAAACGATGGTTAACTATCAACAACAAAAGGAAAACCCTAAATCTAACCTACCAGCCTGGCTTGCACATCAACTTGCACCTTCTCACAAAAACAACAATATCTAATAGCTACACTTTCAAGAGCAACACAAAAACACCACAACACAATCTATATTTGTTGTTGTTGGATCTTATACCGCATTAAATATTACATCCCAAACTGTTTTTTCAACATCAATTTCTTCTTAGCTCCAATACACTATACTTTTTTTTCTTCAAAACTGCCCTAACTTTCACTATAATATTATTGTACTTGTTATAAATACCAACTTTTATTGTTTCCGATCATAGAAAAACAATTGACACCTCTTAAAGTTTTTTTAAGATTACACATATTTGGACTCTTATTCAAGGACATGATTGTGATATAAAATTATTCTCTCTCCGTATAAAGAGAGAAATTAAACTCGAAACCATTTGTTAAACTAAAATATCTTCTTGTTAGATGATCCCTTGTTAATTCTAATCCTGTGTATTTTCTTATAACAACCTCTTTTATATGAAGATACGAGTTATGTTTTTCAAATAATGAAGGGAAGTTAATATCAAGGTAAAAAATGAAAAAAAAAATATTAAAATAAATTCAACACAAATTCAAAATATGTCATTATAATTTACTCTATTATATAATTATGAAAGAGTATTGTAGATTGATGATATCTTAACATTATATTATATTCAATATCACATCCACTGTTCACAAACTTATATGCTGAGAAAGGATTGTGCTACATATTTTACAAGATAAAATTTCAAAATAAATAGTTCAATAATAATAAAAATTTAATACATAACATGAGAACTTTTGTTTATCGAACTAATGGTTGTCGTCTCTTTTAGAGTATCTCTTATACTCTATATAAATCTTTATTTTAAAAAACATATTTTACAAGATAAAATTTCAAAATAAATAGTTCAATAATAATAAAAATTTAATAGATAACATGAGAACTTTTGTTTATCGAACTAATGGTTGTCGTCTCTTTTAGAGTATCTCTTATACTCTATATAAATCTTTATTTTAAAAAATTAATAAAACTTGACATTTTTAAGTTAACAAATTCAAAATGATTTTCCACACCATTTGACTACTCTATCGATTTTCTTAATTATCTGGACCAGCTGGTGACCACTCCTAGTTCTGTTGAACAGTTGTTTTTCTCAGGGCATGTTCAAATCAATCTGATCTAATTTTATGATCAAATTAGTTTATGGAATTATCTTGAGAAAAAGTTCAGTTGTGGTCCAAATGAAGAAAAATAAAGGGGATGTGCTAGTACCAAAAAAAAAAACAAACAAACAAATGATCAAGAATTATCAGAACTAAGATAAATGTGCCTGATTGAAACCTGGTCTTGTGATTTAAACTTAGCAGCACCCTCATTGGTCTCAGGTTGGAGACAAGACAGTTCCTTAACAACTATAACATAACATTCTTAAGGCGGGGACCGGTCCTAAGGAATAACATTGTTGACAACACACGACATAACACAGTGCTTTTTTTCCCTTTGTTATGTTTTTCCTGGACTAATATTATCGTTCAACTGTAGACTTCATGCAAAAATGCAAGTCGTATAACACTATTTATAGTTTCTTATATGTACATATATATACATAAATATATACCTGTGTGGAGAGGTAACTGCAAAGTCAATCCACTCTTTGTTTGTGTCATGCCACTTGAGGATTCTACCATCAGAAACTCCCACATATGGTCCTTTACCATGGCAATCGAAGGCTGCACTTTCAGAACCAAAAACTGAGGAAGGGAGATCAAGCTGGGAATAGGATTTGAGGCCATCTAGAATGGAAGCAGCTTCATAAGAAAGCAAATGAGCCAGGTGGAACAGGAATAGAAGTAGGGCTAGAGTAGATAGGTTCATTGTAAAAGTGAGAAAAAAATTGCAAAGAGTGTACTTCACATGTATAATTAATTTGAGGTTTGTGTGCATATGGGAATGGATATCTATCTATATATAGTACCTGGGCTTCCTGGAACATTATGTCAGGTCTAAATCAACCATTAACTATAGGCAGTTGGATGGCGCCATTTGACTTTGTCCTCTCTCTTTCGGTCTCCAAAATTCATTTCTATTTCGATAGATTCACTTTTCCTTTTTTTTACTTCTCATAGAGAGAAGATTACACAAGTTTCGGTTTCTATATTTGAATTTCCCAAAAAATAGATCAAATGTTCATATACAGGTTGGTCTTCTGTTAGGTAGCATCAATTAGTTTTAGTTTATGCAATCACTTTGGTCTGATTCACTTTATTTTCTTCTTTTACCCATTTATTTAAACTCAACTTAAGTTTTGCTGTACACACCCTCAAGAAAAACTTTTGATTCAAGTCTAATAAAATAAAACATACACTTTCATTTAGTTTATGGGTTTAATATTTGTTTTTATTAAATAATTCAAATATATACAAATAACGTAATAAAACTATTATAGAAATTTTACGTCCTTTTTCTAATTTTAATTCCTACAAAATTATTTATTCACGTATAAAAATATAATAATATAAACATAACAAAATAAAAAACATAAAAATAAATAATTACAAAGTTTTATATAATAATCAATATCAATATATCAAATATATCAAAGATTATTCATCTCTTTAATAATGAATACTCTAGTATTAACTACTTAGGAAAGCCTATGAACTCAATAAATATGATATTATTAACTATTTATGAAAGACTAGTATAAGATTAGACTCATAGCTAAACTCATAGAAACCAATATCAAAATATCTTTTTTACATATCTCATCAAACACTTTATTTCAAATTTAGTGTTAGAATTTTTAATAAATTTTATAAAATATTATTGACTTTTTGAAATTTTTTGATATCACATGTTATTGAAAAGAGATATTTCTTATTCAGATTATTTGAAAAGTTTTCATGTTTTTTTATTGAATGTCAAAACTAATTATACTCTTAGAGGGTCCTTAGATTTTTCGGTTTGTGCAAATATCTTTGTAGTAACAAGGATGAATATATAATTAATTTTTTTTTTTTGTTGGAGTACAAAAAACTTTATTTGTAAAGGTTATGGAGTCATTTTGACTATTGAGCTTATTTAGTGTAGAGACGTCAAACGTATTTAGTTTGAATGTCACTTTTTCTTACTTTATCAAACATTTAGTTTGTTTAATATCATTTTTTGGTCTTTGAGAGGGAGATGTAGAAAATGTATGAGGATTTGTAAAGAAATTTTATATCTTTCATGAGAAAAATCATTGTGCTGACAAACTAGCTTAGCTTGATCTCGAGAATGAGTTAACTTTTAAATAGTATGATTTTTTTCAAAATAGGTATCAATTCTCCCTATTTCGTTTTGTTTTAACTTGATTGAGAAGTATTTATCATCTTTTCGTGTCATAAGTTTAACTTAATTCTCTCATGATTTTATATCTTTTATCTTTTTTTTAATAATATATTTTATGTTATAACATATGATTGTTGAGTTTTAAAGTATCAACCTAATTGAGATGTTAAAATTTATAATAATATTTAACATGAAATACTCTAATTATAATATTTTATATCTTAGTTCAACTCCTCTGTTATGTTTTTTTTTTTTTTAAGTAATAACAAGTCTAAGATATAACCAAAACTAATTGTTAGGGGTTTAATATAAAATGAACAATATACAAATAGAATAACTCATAATATATTATTTTAAAATTTTTAAAAAATTATCTTTTAATCTTTTATACGAATTTGTTATTGGAGACTTCACTCAAATATAAAAAATAATAGATATTATAATTATCATCGATTATAAATTTTATAAAATTTAATATTGAAAAATTATTATTTTTTATATTAAATTCTTGATAATACTTTGTTTTTAATTTAAATTTAAATTTTAACATTTTATAAAAAATCTATTTAATTAATATTTAAAAAAAGGTAAATACATGAGAATGAATATGAGAATGGTACTACTGCCGAACATGGAGGGCATGCTGGCTATCTTAAGTCATTATCATTCAGACAGGATTGGCTTGAGTGTTGTCCAACCTGTAAGTGAGAGTGCATATGTATTAATATTATCAGTGTCTTTTGTCAGAGTCTGAAACACTATATCGTGGACGGAGAGGCTCTTTTGTGATTGATTCTTCACCACGTACCCCGTCTACTTTTTCCCATGACCCAATTTAATCAACTTATTGAAGATTGCAACTTTATTTTTGTTATTTTAGAAATGCAATAAATATTTAAAACTACTGATTTATTAACTAATGCTTACTTTTTCTGATAAGAAAAAAATTACCTGCATACTTTTGCCAAATATGTTTGGACCATTCTAATGATTAGGAAAAGATATTAGGTGGGATAAAGTGCTTTGTCATTTAAGGATGATTTTGGTGACAGTTAAAAAAGCTTGGGAAAATTGATGTCCTTTTTATGTGGACATAAATGCTTCTATTTTTGGCCTTCTCTTTTTTAAACAAGTGGTGTGAAATTTTGATTATTAATCATATAAATGGTTAAATTTTTTGAAAAAAAATGTGTTTATAAAAATACTTTTTAAAATGAATGAATAAGTTGTGTTTAGAAACCCAACTTCAATTTATATTATATATTTTTTCACACAAAATTATACATGTATGCATAATTTATGATTTTACTTTTCAGATTTTGTTGAAATTATATTACTAAACATATTTTTAATTTTTGTATTTTTTGAAATTGTAGTTTTTCTGATTTATGTTGAAGTGGTAACTGGTAGTAGGTTTAACTTTTTTTTTAAGTCGTTATTGTCGACATCTTTTTTAGTATTTTTTTATAAACTTGTTCTTGCTAGCATGATTTTTAATTTGTTATACTTTATTTTTTAAATTTAAAATTTTATAAATTCATATAATGTAATTAATTATTTATTTATATGTTAATTAAATTTATTTTGTATATAAATTATCCTAAAAAAATTTAATTAGTATACAAATAAATAATGATTACATTATCCAAATTCATAAAAATTAAAAACATAAAAAAATAAATAAAAATTAAAAAATTAAAAGTTAAAGACTTGAAAAAAAGTTATAAAAGTTAAAAAGAGTCCTAACAAATACGAGTTAAAAAAAAAGTAAGAAAACTTCTCGAACATATTATTTAGAATAAATTAAAAAAAGGTGTTTGATAGTTTGACTTTAACAAAATTTGAATAAATAATCACAAGTCATACATACATACACTTTGACAAAAGATAATTATAGTCCAAACTGAACATTTCATTTTAAAAGCAATTTTACAAATGCAACTTACTAAATTGTGAATTTTTTTAAGAAAATTAATCTATTTGTGTAATTTACTATCAAACTTATACCACTTAATTAAAAAATAAAATAAAAAACACCTCCATTTTTAGAGTTGTTTGCACCTTTAGATATACATAGATATAATGTTTAGGTATTATGAGTTTATTGGTGCTTGATTTTTGTTAGGACAGTGTACCAATTGTGAATTTTGAGTACGACACATTTTATACTCAGTTTAGGCATTTTTTATTAATGATTTATAAATATAACTATAGATCCCGTATTTAAATCTTACACGTGGTGGATATATGTCAAGTCAATTTATGTAACTATGATGAATTTCAATATGTCTTTGTATACCATTTTTTTGTTTGAATTTAGGATTCGGTTTCATTCCATTAAAAGTAATTTACTTTATCGTAAGAATAAGACTCATGACGTTCCGATTGGCATTGGGTGGTAATTGAACTTAAAATGAGTTGAATGTTTTAGAGAATAATAATAATATATATAAATAAATTTTTAAAAATTTTATTATTTTAAATTTTAAATTTTAAAATTTAAAATTATATATTGTTATTTGATATAAATTTGCTAATAATGATGTTAAATTTTCTTGATATATTTTTCAAAGAACTTATAAGACTGAAAATACATTTCACCTTTGACCTGGATCTATCTACTATCATTCAACTTATTTATTCCTTATTATTTAATTTATTCATAAACAAAGTCGTAGACGTTAAGCTAAATTATCTAAGTTTATTTAAAGAATAAAAAAGACATATTCACTTTCAATTAATGATAGTAAAGAAAAAGTAACACTACTGTAAGTGATAAAATTATAAAATATCTATCTATCTATCTATCATTCGGCTCTCAGACTATGCATTCGGCTGAAACTTTCAAAAAAGACTCTTGGATAATGTATTCGGCTAGGACTTAGGTCATTCGATAGTGGGTGATGTCATTTGGTAAAGGATTACATCATTCAACATTGAACTCATATCACTCAGTAGAAACTAAGATCATTTGGTTGATTTACATCATTTGGTAGAGGCTTATGTCATTCGATAGTGCCTTATGTCATTCGATAATGTGTTCAAAGCATTAAATGGAAAGTTTTAAGGCATTTGGTTATGGGTAAATCATCCATCCGATTTTGGGATTAAAGCCATTCCATAAAGGTTAGAGACATTTAGTAAAGGGCTAGAGCCAGCCCATTCGGTTTTGATTAAAGTCATTCAGTTTTGGGTTAAGACCATTCGGTTTTGGGTTAGACATGAGTGAAGACGAAACTGCCACTCTCGACAATAATGATATCACCGTTAACAATGGTAACACGAATGAGAAAATAGTTGTGTGCAAACCTAGGGAGCAAGCGAAAGAGACATACGATGAAGCTATCATTGTGGTAGGGATTAGGTGGTGCTTACAACGGAGAAGGTGATTCTCATGGCATTTTGATAGTGTTGAGCGTTGTTGTGGCATTAACACCATCTCCCTCTTTTCTTTTTTGTTTTTCAATCTGATTTCTTCTATTTTCTTTCTGTGTTTTTATGTTTTCTTGATTCTATTTGGGTTTCTTCAGTGGCTAGCATGGGTTTAAATTACGCAATATTGAGAACTGTTAAGTGTGATGGTTGAGGGGTGAAGGCACGGGTTCACCGAGCGACAAGAATTGTTAACAATTTTCATACCAAAATTGTGCGTATGACAACAATTATTTCCAAATGATTACCATGTGATGACAATTGAATTTCAAAGTTTGGTATGGTTTGTACTCTATTCTCTATTTTTAATTTCTCTCAAATGTTTTTCTGGAGAAAGAATTCTTAATATTCTTCACTCATATCTCATTCAGGAACAAAAATACAAAATAATAATTGTATGATGAACGTAAAACAGAGATACAAAATTTGGAACTAAGAAAGAAAAGACAACAAAGACCAACGTTCATGCTCACATAGCATCAAGTTTTCAAACGTACCTCTTGAAGCATGTGAAACCTTGTTCTTGATACTTTCTTGTTCTTCTTTTTCTTCTGCAATACCTTCTGAAACACTTCCTTCCTTCTCTGTTATAAAATTGTATCGCTCTCTCCGCCAAATTCTTAGTATGAATTGCTCTCTGTGAAAATTGCTTTCTGCAAATGTAATTCTTAGTATGATTACTCTCTGTGAAAATTGCTTTCTGCAAATGTAATTCTTAGTATGAATTGCTCTCTTTGAATGTAATTTTCTGTAACCTGAAGTTTTAGCCCTCTTTCTTTTTTTAAATGCACAATTTGACTATTCAGTACATTGAACTCAGGTTCAACGAACTAGAACATCGTTGTTTTCCAATGAGTGCAATACTACTTTTTATTAACTGAACAATGCACATTCTGTTTTTCGTTAAATAACTGAACCTTGCAATTTCATTTATGTCTAAATTTTGTCTTTGTCAAGTAAATGAACCGTACAATGTATGTTTTTGCAAATAACTGAACCATTGAATGAATATATCATGCAATAACGTAAATGAACCATGCATTCAATTAATTTAGGTTAAATGAATTTAGCAAATCCTACTCAAAAATAGCACATGTTAGGAAGAGATGGTACGAAGAAGAATAAATGGACGAAATTAAAAAAATTAGAGAAACGATCCAAAAATAAAAATAAGGAATACATATTAGAAAGTAGTGTTGCTCTTAGCAAAAACTTATTTTTTATTATTATTATTATTATTATTATTATTTACTTTTTAATCTTTTTTATTTTTTCTTAGTGGGTGTTGACAAAAAGATATAAAGAATTGGCAAGATATCCTTAAACAAGTTGTGACTATGTAAGAAAATTTTGAAATACATTATATATTACTATATTTTATAAGTTAGAAAGAATGTAGTTTCAAGATTGTATTGATTGGACAATTGGAATCTTTAAAAGATAAATTGAAAAATAAAATAGTACATTAACATTAAGCTTGAAAGGATTTAAAGTTTTATTAGGTATTGTAATATTGAATATCTTATAATAAGCGCTTCTAAACAACATAAGAAAAAAAGGAAATGAAACTTTTCCCTAAGTTAAAAATTATTTTGTCCATAAATTAAAAATCAAATTTTTAAAAATTTAATATAATTACTTTTTACAAATTAGTTTTATAAACAATCAAATTAAAATATAATTTATACGGTAACATCTACAAGATATAGATATGATTAAAAAGATAGAATAATTTAATATACAAATCAATTTAAATTATTTATTCATTGTGTATTTAGTGTTTCCGGGATAGGAATTCATGACATGTTTGTTACCTCATGTCTTGTACTTAATACGAAACTGATAATTATAGGATAGTATGTGAATTATGTTCAAATCACACAAAGTGTTTAGAAAAAAATTACTTTTAATTTTAAAAATAATTTATTTTTTAAATTTAAAAATTAAAAAATAATAAGAAAATAATTTATGCGAAATTATTGTAGTTATTTGCGTAATTACTTTTTCTCAAGATAATAAAAAGTTGATCCAATTTTTTTCTATTATTATAATAAATATTTAAGTCTATTATTTTAAATAACAATATACCAATTTACACATCAAAATTATTATAAATAAATAACGATAATATGTTTCGTACAAAATTTATATATATTACATATTGTTATTTTCTCTAATACAAAACTTTGTACGATCAAACAAGAGATAAAAGAAATAAATAGACAGAGAAAAAAATATATAAATATATAAATGATGATAAGCAATAATGACATTGGAAAAGAAATAAAGAAATTAAAAATAATATTAGTATAATTAAAAATACACATGTTTGACGATTCTTTAAATATCATGTCAGAAACAAAATTTACTAAAACTACATTTAATTTAAAAGTTAACTTGTTTTTTCAGGTGGGGTTTACCTCAACTTAATTTATTAAATAAAATTCAACATATATGTAGTTATTAAATTTGACTCTAACACTCCCATAAAATATATTAATAATAACTTCTACTACTCTAATAATATTATAAGCTACAATATAAAAAGTATTATATAAAAAGGAGATATTTTATTTGATAAAGGACTTAAAAATGTTTATAATTACATTTAATCAAATCATATCAAAGTAAATATTTAAAACAAAGTCTAACAAAAACATTGTGAAGGAAATGCTACGTCTTTTTAATTGTATAATCAAAATATGTAATTGAAAAATAGTCCTATCTTATTCATATTTGAGTACTATATATTAAAAAAATGAATTTATGTATATAATGGATATTTGAAAGTTTCAAGATGTACATATTTTAGAATATTTATGTTGAGTATGTTCTATTAGATATTAACATGATTCAATTTAAGATTTGAATCAACAATAAATCTAAGAGTTAAGAGTTGATGGAAGTTCATTGCAATCCAAGGACAACTACAAAATATTATGATGTCCAAAATTTTTTCCACAACTTGTCACTATCTAATGTCTTAGTCTACATTATTAGACTATTAGTAAAGCAAGATGTGAAAATAGGTCAAATTCACAAGAAGAGATAATTGAATTGTAAATAGAAATATTTTAAATTTTTTGTAGTGTATTGTCTGATGTTGCACATTCAGATGATGATTTTATATGATCGACGATCTGTCAAAATATATTTTTAAAACTTAGTTCGCAAATATCTCCTTTTAAGATTAGTTATAGTTAAATAACATTCGATACAAAAAAATTATAAGTTTGACTGTAGATATTTTATATTGATTCGTCTATTAATATAAGATTGTGTTTAATTCTCAATCAACTGATTGAGTTCTACTAAGCATACTAATGTTATGAAAATGCAAATGAGTATTACTTACAACACAACCACTCTTTGTTAGAAACCCCGAGTATTATTTGGACCACAACCACTATTGGCTAAAACTTTAAGTATTATTTGGAACAAAGTCACTCTTGACTAACCTACCTGAGTATCATTTAGAACACGATCATTCTTGACTAACACTGAGTATTATTTAGAACACAACTACTCTTGGCTAGTACTGAATATTATTTTGAACGCAACCACTCCTAGATAAAAACCAAAAGTTTTACAAGGAAAGTGATCTAAAAGATCACAAGGTTGCTCACTAAAAGGGAGGTTACATCTTATGACAGATACAAGATATGTTCACTCTTTTAAGTTATTCTAGAATACAAACAATGGTTTTTCTTACAACTAATGATAGCTTGAAAACTTTAGTTCATTCTTGTTACAAGAGTTTGGTTAATCATCATTCTTCAAAGAGATTTTTATATAAATAGATTGAGAAGAAAAAGTTAGTTGTGTATCTTTTGTAACCTTTACGGGAGTTTTCTTCTACTACTACTTCTTCTTGCATATGAGCATGCTTTAAGACTTTGAGAGACATTGAAAGCTTTTAACATATCATTGAATGCATGTGGCTTCTTTAGTAACATGACAGAGCTTCTCTTCATCTTTTGAACAAAGTGCAAAGCCTGAGACAACTAACTGACTCTACAACATTGATATCCACCTTTTCCAAAAAAAGTTGTTTGCAAGAAACAATTTTCAGCACATTCTTGTTAAAATAGACCTTGCAAGAATAAAATAAATATTTATTAAAGTCTGACATCTATTATGAAACGCTTTATGCTTGTGTTTGTTAGACAAAGTATATTTACTGTCTGTTTAATCAAAACCTTATTAGGCTAAGTGTTAGCACTAAGGGTTGCTAAGTGATTTGATGAAGTCAACTTGGATCAAAGCTTGCTTGAAGCTATCATGGATCTTGATGGGAGTTTTGGTCTAGAACATAGGTTGTGTGTGTGTGAGTGGTTTTTGGTTCAAAACCATGAGTTGCATGATATATCACTTAAAGAAAGCTCCATAAATTCACTTTGTTTGATAAATAAATAATTGGAACTAAGTGAGGTTTAATACTCTTTGAAAAACCTATTTTGAGAGAAAAATCAATTAATTGTTTTTTGAAATCAATTGTTGATTTTTGTGTTTTTCAGAAAAATCAACCAATTGAATGCCAAAATCAATCGATTGATTTTTGGTTGTTTTAATTGTTTTAAACTAGTTTGGCTATTTAAGGGCAGTGCATGTTTTCCTGAATACAACAAGACATTATGAGTGATCAAATGTGAAATTCTAAGAGAGAAAAACGTGCCCAAATTGTGAGAACACATCCTACATTCATTTACAACAACAAAACCTCAAGAACTTGAATCTTAGAGCCTCACTTTGATTCGTGCATCCTTGGTTTTGCACCAAAGCTAAAGGCTTTTGCACTGGTTTATATCAGTTTTTACACTCTATTTTTGTGTAGAAGCATTACTATTTTGATTTCTCTTGAATTTTATGTGGTTTGGTTATAAATTACATAGAGTTTGTGGTTTGTAATTCAAATTGCATAGGGTTTTTAATTTGGATTGGTGAAATAGGGTTTTGCACTGTTTCTTGGCTTCTGTGATGTACAGAGGTGGTGTTCTGCTGTGAGTAGTGGATTTCTTGCTTTGAGCAAGTGTAATTTACATTATTTGGATTGATCTTGGTGATCTTTTTAGTGAAATTCTTTGCTTGTTGGTAAGGAGACTGGACATAGTCCTTGAAGAAGGGTGAACCAGTATAAATCTTGGTGTTCTTGAGTTCTCTCTATCCTTTTCTTGATTCGTGCACTGTTTCAGTAGAATTTGGTGAAAACTGTCAAAATTTCAATTAATTGATTTCTGTTCAACTAATTGATATTCTGAACTTTTGTTCTAATTGAGAAATTTCAATTTATTGATTTTTGTTTTCTGGTTTTTTAAGAATCTTAAAAAAATCACATTCCCAGTTTGGGTTGTTTTACTGTTTGGAACAGTTTCTTTTAATTGCTTGAGTTTCAATTCAATTAATTGTTTACTGAATTAAATTAATTGAATCTGTCTTGTTTAGCACTGTGAGTGGTTTTCAATTGATTGTTTCTATTGGTCAATTAATTGATTCTGGACTATGCAGTATTGTATATTCTCAACTTTTACCATAAATTACAACCCAACTAAAATAAATTAAATTGAATTAACTCTTCTTTCCTGAAATCTAGTTACTTCAAACAAATTCTGGCAAAGTTGTAGTTTAACATGGGTAGCTTAAACTTGACCATAAAATTCAAATCATTAAATCAAAGGTACCACTATGACCTTGGACTAATAAAGATTTATCTTTACCCATAAAACTACATATATGTCCCTAATGATGGTAGACCCCTAACTAAGATATCAACAACTAGGGTTATGACTTGAAGGATATAAGAAAATTAGATCTCTACTAAATTTGGTAGGCCCAAACTACTCTCAACATGGGTCAACCTTAGTGTGATATATTGTACAAAGTATTATAGGACATTTTAGTCTTATATTTGGACAAAGTAAGGACATTTGGACCTTATATTTAGATAAACTAGTCTAGAGTTTTGCTCTTGTATTTAGGCCTTGTGTTGAGTAGGACTAGATTAGGGTGAGGGTAACTTAGTTAGGAGTTTCAATTGGGATCACACAAGCCCAAGAGAAAATCTATGTCAAATTGCATATGGGAGAGGCGTATGCTTCTTACATTTCGAACACATGCTCAAATGTTAAAAGCATAAGTGAGCAAGTTACACTTGACCTACTCCTTGCGTCCAGTTTCAAGGAATTTGAAATTTGAATTTCCATCTTTGCTCTTTTCCCCTTGGAAGGCCATGTAGCCTATATAGGACTCTCCATGTATTATAAATTTCATTTTTGAATGAGTTATAGGCTACTCCATGTATTATAAATTTCATTTTTGAATGAGTAGAATTGTAACGCACAAATTGTACCTCATATGTTCTTAAGTCTGTCTAGGATAACTCTACCAATTTTGATACTCCTAACCTTCTTCATTAAGAGTTGGTCTCACCTCTCTAGCGAAAAACTTCTCTCTAAAAGGTTGACATATTGTTAACACTCCAAAAGCTACCTTAGTCATAAAATAAAACTAATATAAAAAGATAAAAAAATGCTCAAATGACACATTATATTATAACAAACCTATATAAATGATGAAAAAACAAAATTGAAAAAGTCATTATATTATTAAATATGATTTTATTTTATAAATATTATTTTTATACTTTTCAATTTCATTTATGACTCGTACATAAATTTTAGTCAAATTTTATCATAACCGTAATCACCTAAAATATTTTTCTTTGTATTTATTCATATAATTAGTGGATTCTAAAAGTATCAACTGCAAAGTCTAATCATAGAATATACAACACTAAAATAAGATTTCAATAAGAAAAATTAGTATTAATATGTTATTATAAAATTAAAAAATATTTAATTTTAAAATTATACTTAAAAAATTAATTAAAAGTTTAGAATATTTTAACTGATCTTAAGTTTACATGGTACTATAAATATTCTTTAATGACTTCAAATTTTTATTAGTACTATAAATATTATTTAATAAATAATATTTTTGAAACTTTCTCTTAATAAATTAGTGATATTTCTTTTGGAAGACATCTAACAGTGAAGCAATCAATGACTCATAAATATTAAAACTTTCTAATTTTATATCTCTTTCTACTATTTCATGACATTGACATCATCTATTTAAACGTCATTCCTTTCTCTAAATCTCACTTATCTCTCTACTTTTTTTGACTTTTTCACTTATTTCCTTTCTTTCTCTAACTCTTTCATTGGTTCTTCCATATTATTGCTTCAATTTGAGTGTTTGAGGCTTCGAGCAATAGATTGAAGAGTTAGAGTTTGTGTTGTTGACTTTTGCTTCTTTTGAGTGCATCAATATTTAGTTAAAAATTAAGAATTGATGAATTGACCTCAAAATCATTTTATTTTTCAATATTGTTTAATTAATATCAAAATATTATGTGCAAATTTAAGGAAGGACATTAGAAATTTAGAATTTATAAATTAGATTTAAAGACTTACCAAAGATAGGACTAGATAGAAGGAGATTTGAAACTTTAAGACAATATAATTTAATCAAGTTCATTGTTTTCACAATCAAATTTTATTTTTTTAACTTATTCTCGTTTTTTATATTTATAAATTATATTCAATGTTATATATATATATATATATATATATATATATATATATATATATATTTTTTTTAT
>Ga0099824_1005103_pt1 | contig 18625 bp, 8 predicted proteins | sample SiratrowhiteBW_FD_76837 | JGI IMG/M metagenome (GOLD analysis project Ga0099824, IMG submission 76837) | Root nodule microbial communities of legume samples collected from California, USA - Siratro white BW | ecosystem: Host-associated > Plants > Roots > Nodule | place: USA: California... | reverse complement strand
TTTATGGCCTTAAACAAGCACCACGCTCATGGTTTCATAAGCTAAGTGCTACTCTTTCATCTCTTGGTTTTTCATCAACAAAGAGTGATTCTTCTTTATTTGTTAAGTTTCATAAAACTCATATAATGATGGTTCTAATATATGTTGATGATATCATTATCACAGGAACCTCTACGTCTGATATTCAAGCTCTTATTTCATGTCTTCGTCAACACTTTACTTTAAAGGATATGGGCAGACTTCACTATTTTCTAAGCATAGAAGCTAGTTGGACAAATAATGGTGACCTTCATCTGAGTCAAACCAAATATATAAAAGATTTTCTCAACAAATCTAATATGTCTTCAGCAAGACCACAACCATCACCAATGATATCTTCTACTCACATTGCTCAAGTTGGTTCTACAACTTTCTCAGACACTTCTCTGTATAGATCTATAGTTGGATCACTTCAATATCTTCTTCTAACTCGTCCAGAAATTTCCTATAGCGTAAATAAGGTGTGTGAGTTCATGCATAACCCTCAAGAACACCATTGGAAGTCTGTCAAACGTATTTTACGCTACTTAGTAGGAACTATACACCATGGTTTTCTTCTAAGAAAGAGTCCTCATCTTCATATCCAAGCCTTTGCTGACGCTGATTGGGGTTCAGACCCTGATGACCGAAAATCCACCACAGGCTACACAGTTTACCTTGGAATAAATCCTATTTCTTGGTCTTCTCACAAGCAAAAAGTTGTTTCAAGAAGCAGCACTGAAGCTGAATATCGTAGTGTAACAGCTACCCTTGCAGATATTAAGTGGGTTTCAAATCTTCTCCAGGAACTTCATCTATCTTCATCTACACCAAAAATATATTCGGATAATCAAGGAGTTGTTCTTCTAGCAGCAAATCATGCACTCCAAAACCAAACACTTCAAACTTGACCTACATTTTGTGCGTGACTCTATTCAGACGAAACAACTGAGTTTATCCCACATTCCTGGAACTCTTCAAATTGTGGACATTCTAACTAAACTACTCTCTGGATCATCTTTTATTCGCTTACTGCGATAAATTAATGATTATTAATATCCCAACCATTAATTTAAGGGGGGGTGTTACGTAACCATATATTTATTTCTCTACCGTTATTGTATTACTGTTACTGCATTACGTAATCCACTCTTCTTTGCCTCACTGTATAAATAGGATAATTGTAATCTTTTACAGTGAATAACAAAAGCTTTATTTTCTTCTCTCTCTGTTTTATATCTTCTTTCTTAGTTTTTTCATATATATATATATATATTGCAAAAATGATATTACAAATATGTGATTATTCTGTAAGCAAAAAACGTTGTTTAATTTTGTTTTATTAAATAAAGAACTTATTTCTAATTAATTTAAAGTTAAAATTTTCTAATTAAAAGGAAACACAATTAATTTTAAAATTATATATTGCCTTTATGTAATAATATAAATATATGTAATTGATAATTTATAGGCCTAATTATAATTTTGATATTGTATTTTAAAAAATTTATAATTTTATAAATATATGTAATTGATTGTTTATAGAATTGTTCTCTTTTTTCACTATTTTATGTTTAAGCTTGTTTTGTTTTTCTATTTTCTTTTTTTTTTTTTTTTTTTTTTTTTTTTTTTTCTCTTTTTTTTTTTTTTACTATCCACATCACATACTGTTTATGGAGTTTGACATCAAAGCTTTGAGGATTAACTTTTTTTTTTTTTTCAATGAATCTACACTCGATTTGTGGTTAGATTATGAATTATTTGACATTGTTTTTCAAATGATGAAATTTCGATCTAAGAATTGTTAGTGTAGAAAAATTATTTGACTAAACAATAATCTTTAATCAATGAGTTATTGATGGTATGAATTTTAGCTATATTGTTTAGTGTTATATTAATTAATTTAAAATCAATTTAACTGGTGATAATTAATATTTTAATAAACGTAAATAATTAATCTGTTATAATCTCGTTACTAATTTTATTGTTTTTAATTCTGTTCCAGTATGTTTAATGCATCCTTAATTTTATTTTCTTAAAACAAATTGTCTTATTTTCTTTTATATATTTTAAATGTTTGACACATAAGATGTGTTTGAGAAATTGTTAACGGTCCATTGATTAATTAATCCTAGAATTGAATACATAAGATGCGTTTGAGAAATTGTTAACGGTCAATTGATTATATCAAATTAATAGAATTGAATGCAATCCTACCATTATTTAAATTAATCCTAGAATTGAATGCAATCCTACCAATTATTTAATTATTTTAGGTATAGTACAGCCTAAATATCAAGCCTTCAATAATCATATTAGAGTCGAGAATATTTCTTGATATGGTTATTTTATTTTGTTAAGATTTCATTTTGATTTATTTTATTGCTTTTATTTTCTTTTATTTACTTTTCTTTATTTTTCTTTTATTTGCTTTCATTTAATTGGTTTTGATTTTCTTTTAGCTTATTTGATTTGTTTTGATTTTATTTTATTTGCTTTATTTCGTTTGATTTTATTTTGCTATTTGTTTTGGTCACTAAAGTTTTGTAGTGTGAGTCGTATTAGCCATTAATTTGTTATGTAGATTTTGAAAAATTAAATTTCATAAAAATAACTACCGAGGAAAGTTTGAGTTGATATTTTTCCAAAACACCTTTATTTCATCGTAAACATAAATTTGTTAGCTATTGAATGTTTCACAGATCATTACCAATCAAATCAAATACACAAAAATACAAAAGAAATTAAATGAAAGAACCATAAGCAATACCAGAATCCCAATCAAATGCATAAATTAATGATTTTCTGTTTGCTGAATCTAACTTTGGAAAGAGAAATGAATAGATTTATAAAGGGAAGGAAAGAGAGAAATAAAAAAGTTCCAAATTTATTATTATAAGAACAATAGTTTCCCATTTATATATTAATTTAATTTTTACAAAAAAAATTCACATACATCCCATAAGTTTTCTTGCAACTTTTATTAAATCAAATTTTCTAATAGATAAAAATAATATATATCCATGACGAGTAATAAAACTTTACAAAAATAGAATCTTTTCTACATAAACAATTATTAAATAATTTATCGTCATATGAAATTAATAAAGTTTAGTCTACCAGTATAAACTAATAAATTATATATATCCATGACTAGTAATAAGACTTGATACAAATTGTGTTAAAAATATAATCTTTTCTATATAAATAAAGATGACATAATTTAGCGTCATATGAAATTAATAAAGTTTAGTACACTAGTATAAAATAATAAACTAATATTATACTGTGATGATTACCCTAAAATTATACTATTAATGTTTGACCAGACATATTTGAAAATTTAAACAATTATATGATGATTGTACATCAAAATTATTGTCATAAATACAATACAACATATTATGATAATTGTTACCATATTAAATTTATAATGATGATTTATATAATCAAATTATCGTCACAAACAACACAGGATGATAGTTTCATTTTAACCATGGTCGTATCCATTCTATAATAACAAATATAACTAGTAATGGCATAAAATTGTGTATTTATCGTATTTAAATCTACATGAATAAATCGCATTAACAAAACACTCAATAATTTTTTTTAATTTTTTTATTTGTTTCATTTCATTTTTATAAATAAAAATATGTATAATTATAGTTTTCAAATTATAAACCAAACACATTTGATCAGGCAACCATAAAAAGTAGATAATATTTTTAACAGATAAAAAAATAACAAAACTAATGATTATTAAAAATTAATAAAAAAATACATGGAAAAATAATTTAGAACCAAAATTACAAATTTTATAAAATAAAAAATTATAATTATACCTTATAAGTTGTTAATTTCATATATTTATACTATTAAAAAAAAAAGAGATACATAATTTTGTATTACTTGGTTTCTTCTTTTTAATTAGATAATTTTAAATGTTAATATATAAAAATAATTTTTTATTTTAAAAATAAATAATTGGGCATCTTTTTACTAATAAATAATTACAAAACTTATTTATAAGGTTAATCTATTCACAAATTTTAATAATAGTTTTTCGGTCTCAAATTAATATAAAGTATTGATGAAATAATATGATTTGAAATATTAATTATTTATATTTGTAAAAGAATAATAATAATAATAATAACATGTTGATAAAAGAAAAAATAATCAATAATAATATTATAACCTTTTACAGACAAAACTAAAATAATCTCTATCATAAAAACTATAATAAAAGATAATTAGAATAAATAACATGTTATTTACATTTTTAACCCTTTGAATCAATTAAAAACTATTTAATATTAATATATTAAAAAAAGTAAAAGAAATAACTCTCATCACTAAATTTTGACAGTCAATTAAGAAAAAAATCTACCGAGGAAGTTAAATAAGTAATAAGGAAACTCGGAAAGTAATATTCTTGTTATAATAAATTTGGAAATTTTTGCATTTCGCTCTATGTTAAATAAGGAAACTGGGAAAGTAATATTCTTGTTATAATAAATTTGGAACATTTTGCATTTCCCTCTTCCCTCCAATTCGAACCGACCCTCTCTCACACTAGCTTATTCATTTTTCTTTTTAAACTTTGATTTTAGAGTATTGAGAGTTGTGTATTTGTCAGTGATTCTAATAATATTCAGGTATTGTGTTCTTGTAAAACCAATTTGTTGAAGGCAAAGGTGTGGTTCGCAATGAATCTTGAAAGGGGTAATGTTTCTCCCACTCTAGTTGCCTTGATCGTGGATCAATTTCTCTGTCACCATGGATTCTTCCTAACCCGGGCCACCTTTCGCAACGAAGCTTCACTACTCTTTGCCAATTTGCCAGCAAATGAGGTTACTTTTTCAACCTTTCTTTTATTGCTTTCTTTTCTCTCAAATTTTCACGTATGAGTTCGTGTGCTTCTTCACTCTAGTCAATTTTTGTTTTCTTGGTGTTTTGGTGTTTCAGAATTTGTGGAGTTTGGAGGCGATACTTAATCAGTATATATTTATGAAGAAGCAGAATATTCTTGTGGAGAAAGAAAAGGTGATGATGACGCAAGAGAAAAATAGAATTCAAATGTTATTGCAAGATATGCAGAATGCAGTGAACAATTTCAATGCAAGATCACCTTTGTCTAATGCTGCAACCGTGATTACAAATTCTACAGTTATCCCTCCAATAGAAAATTCTAACAGAAATCTTTCAGGTAAGTGCACAGTCTCTATAGTTATTAACGAATTAAAATATAGTTATCGTTACTTTTTTTTTTCAATTTTGAGTTCTTTTTATCTTTAACCGGTTTATATTTTTTTCCATCTTTGTTAGTTGGGTCTACTAGTGTCGTTTTTCCTGCACAAAACACAATGTCGTTGCCACATAAACCGATGGAAAATGTAAGCTTGTCATCACCAATGATTCGTTTGTTTGACAAAAAGAGAAAAGATACTCCAACAATAGACGGGCCTACAGTTGCAAAGAAACCTCGTGGTAGACCACCCGGCAGGAAAAATAAAGTCAAAGGTATATAATTGTTTGTTTCTATAAAATATATACTCAGTTTTCATATGTCATCAATTATATTTTTTAATTTATCCTCATTTCCAGGTATAAACACAATGTTCCCATCTCCTAATAACAAAGTAGATTTTGGATCCAATTCTGTAACAACACAGTCATTGGTCGGGAGTGCACTGGGAGGATCAGATATTTCAACTGTTGCAACATGTAATGGGGAGGCCAGTACCCCTTCTTACAATGTGATTTCAACCAATAGAGTTATGGTTGAACCTATAAAGCAAATGGTTTATAAAGAAGACGATCATGGCAATTCTCCAATTGAGGCACATAGTGATCAAACAAATAAGGAGAATGAAAACACCACAAGTACGAGGGATACGGACAAAACAAATATGAGGACATTGGACAAGTCATTTCTAGATGAGATTCTTACTTCTGATTCTGATAAAGAAGGAGACAATTGGGCGTATCTTGATTTTTCAAACATGGGATTGGACGACTGGCTCAACATTGATTTTTCAACGTTTGAAGATGACTCATTCACTAAAATGTCAAGAGATATAGAAATCCCAAATCAAGAATTTTTTGATAGTCTAGCTTAGGGGTAGTGCTTAAAGGTATGTTTTAATTTGAAATTTTGTGTCATAGTGGACCTGCAGTTTTTCTTAATTTGGGATTTGCAGGATCCAGTAGGAATAAGTCATTGAAAATAGTCCATTTGAAAAGTTGTCATGAAAGTTTACCCTAAATAATAAACTTTTCAAATTCGTTGGTCTAAGCCTTTAATTGTGTATTTTTGTTTTCGTTCAAGAATAGAACTAGAACTGACTTTCTTCAAGTCTGACTTTGATTACTGTGATGGATCGAATCTTACTAAGTTTCATTGTTATATTGATATTTAAGATAAAACATACATTCACTTTCCTTTCAATTCAGGTTACTACTCTTTAGTTCGTTAGTTTGATGTAATGCTTACCTATACTTTGAACTAGCATAATTTGAAAGAAAAAAATCTAAAGAAAAAATGACAATGACCAAAAGTAATTATTTAAATTGTAACAAACATATTGAATTTGGTTCAACTTGAACATACAAAGAATATACTGTTATTGATGAACAGAAAGAAATATTGGAGAGTTAGACGCAATACTAACTCTACAACTGAGTAACCGTTTCACTCAACACTTTAGTTATAGGCAATATGCCTTATTTCCCTAATTATTCCCGTTTTCAATTAACTAATTCTAATTACTCTACTAACATAACTATAGTTCTACCAATATTCCAACTAAATGAAGCCTGGTGACCAAGACCACTCTACCCTGCAATTCGAAGTAGCTTTCACTCCTCCTGGATCAAACACAAGCATGCAAATTCCCTCATGCTCCTCCAGCGCTCTGTTTGTGCAGGTATTTTCTTGCCATCAAAGAGCATTGGAGCACCTAGTCAACTGAGAAGACCTTTGGCATTGTTGTTAAAAGAAATTATTGATAGACAAAGTGTGTAGATCAACAAATTATTACACACCAGGTGTAACAATTGAATACATTGCCAATTTTTCTTTTGTTAGCTTGCAAACCAAACACTTTATTTTGATATCATAACTTGTACTGGGTACGAAATTGAGTTTGTTACTTTAGGGGGTATATTACTATAAGATTGAAACTCTTATGCATTGGTTCTTGTGTGAAGTGTACACTGAATTTGTTATCACTTCTTTTGTGTGGACTACTGTAGGATAGGATTTTCCATTTCAATTCAGAAGGCATAACAACCCACAGTGGAATCAACACTATTCGGAGCATATTAAGTTTTAAATAGCTGTTATTACTGGTAAAAAAAAAACAGTACGGGTAGTTATCACACATACAAACTGAAAACCCTTATATATAGGGGTTCTCACCATTGCAAACTACAGAGAGATGAAATATACAAAAATACATAATAACACATACAAAATAATATACAGAGTTGAAGTTTGTTTTTACCTCTTTTTTCTTCTGTTTCTTCTTCCTCTTCAGTGCGCCTCCTGCTCCAGTACCAGCATCTTCTACATTTCTTGATCTTTCCAGTATCCCTTCGTCTCCTTCTCGATCGCCTCTCTTTTGCATGAAAATATCTTCAGACAGCCCTGATTTTTCTCCAGCTTTCCATGACCTCATAACCCTAGCAGAGAGTGAGAATTGATTCTGTGAGAAATAAAGTGGTGAAAAGGTGAACTTGTGAGAAAAAAGGAAAACGTTGTTAGAAGCATCTGGAAGTAGTGACGTGGCATTCAGAATAAAACGTTGGGTAAAATTTTCTTTGGGCTTTGGCTTTTTATTATGTGGAGGACAACAAAGTTTGGTAGTCTTGTATTGTTTGATTTAAATCTGTCATAGGAGATCTCGTGATGAGACTAGAGAAATAACAAAGAAACATGGAGTGAAGGAGACACCATTAAAGTTTAAAGCCTTCTGAATGAAGAATATTATGAAAGGAAGAGAAATTATAGGCCAGAATACCTTACTGAAAGTTACGAACAAACCAAGAATCTACAAGAGTACTACCATTACACTCCTGAAACGTTCCTCTTTTGTAGGATGATCAACTTAAATTCCTGTTTGTAACTATTGAAACAATTAGAATTCCCTACTATATAACCCTTCTTTTGATGGATCTGTGGTGGGAACTGAAAATGTGTCATAACTCCATTTACTCGTGATAGAATTGGCTCAGGTGATGTTATTGTAGCTGCTATTCTAAGAAAGCTAACCACTTGCCCAGAGATGTTTGAAAACCAAGATGTTTTGGAGAGACAACTACGCTTTGTTGTTGCAGTAGAGCCCAATGGACTATTGGTGCTGTTAGAGGTTTTCCTACTGAAAGTGCTACTCATAATCTGAAAGAACGAGTTTACGTGTCTTCAATGTGGTGATAAATTGTATGTGTAACTTAAATAGAGCTTAGAAGAGTCCTAAGGCATTAGTCGGTAGTTATTGTTTGTTATTTATTTGAACTGTCCCAAAGTGTTCCATCTGAAATACGGGAGCAACACTTTCTTTAGCCTTATGCATTGTGTGTGTGTGTGTATATATATTGCACATATACGTGGTGTGGGCTTGACCCATTTTTTGATAGTCCAGCTTAGGGGTAGTGCTTAAAGGTATGTTTTAATTTGAAATTCTTTTGACACAAAGTGGACTTGCAGTCCCTCTTAATTTGGCATTTGCAGGGTCCAGTAGGAATAAGTCATTGAAAATAGTCCATTTGAAAAGTTGTCGTCAAAGTTTATCCTGATTAATAAACTTTTTAAATTCGTTGGTCTAAGCCTTTAATTGTGTATTTTTGTTTTCATTCAAGAATAGAACTAGGGCTGACTTTCTTCAAGTCTAACTTTGATTACTGTGATGGATCTAATCTTATTAAGTTTTGTTATATTGATATTTAAGATAAAACATACATTCACTTTCTTTTCAATTCAGGTTACTATTCTTTAGTTCGTTAGCGTGATGTAATGCTCACCTATACTTTGAACTAGCATATTTTTGAAAGAAGAAAACATAGGTTAGAAATCTAAAGAAAAAATGACAATGAACAGAAGTAATTATTTAAATTGTAACAAACATATGGAATTTGGTTCAGCTTGAACAAAGAATATACTGTTATTGATGAACAGAAAGAAATATTGGAGAGAGTTAGACGCAATACTAACTCTCCAACTGAGTAACCGTTTTACTCAACACTTTAGTTATAGGCAATATGCCTTATTTCTCTAATTATTCCGTTTTCAATTAACTAATTCTAATTACTCTACTAACATAACTATAGTTCTACCAATATTCCGACTGAATGAAGCCTGGTGACCAAGACGACCCTACCCTGCAATTCAAAGTAGCTTTCACTCCTCCTGGATCAAACACAAGCATGCGAATTCCCCCATGCTGCTCCAGTGCTCTGTTTGTCAAGTATTTTCTTGCCATCAAGCACTGGAGCACCTAGCCAACTGAGAAGACGTTTGGCATTGTTGTTAAAAGAAATTATTTATAGACAAATTGTGCAGATAAACATATTATTACACACCAGGTGTAACAATTGAATACATTGCCAATTTGATTGTTGTTACATTTCTTTTGTTAGCTTGCAAACCAAACACTTTATTTTTATATCATAACTTGTACTGGGTACGATATTGAGTTTCTTACTTTAGGGGGTATATTACAATAAGAGTGAAACTCTTATGCATTGGTTCTTGTGTGACGTGTACACTGAATTTGTTGTCACTTCTTTTGTGTGGACTACTGTAGGCTAAGATTTTCCATTTCAATTCAGAAGGCCTAACACCCCACTGTGGAATCAACACTGTTCAGAGCATATTAAGTTTTAAATAGCTTGCTATTACTGGTAAAAAAAGAAAAAAAAAACAGTATGGATAGAAAACTCTTATATATAGGTGTAAACTACACAGAAATGAAATAAAAAAAAATACAGAACAACACAGTTGAAATTTGTTTTTACCTCAGTTTCTTCTTCTTCTTTAGTGCGCCTCTTGCTTCAGTACCAGCGTCTTCTTCATTTTTTTATCTTTCCAGTACCTCTTCGTCTCCTTCACGATCACCTCTCTTTTGCAGCAAAGATCTTTAGACAGTCCTGATTTTTCTTCAGCTTTCCATGACCTCGTAACCCTAGCAGAGAGTGAGAGTGAGAAGATTTTTCTGGAGCTTTCCATGACCTCGTAACCCTAGCAGAGAGTGAGAAGATTTTTCTCGAGCTTTCCATGACCTCGTAACCCTAGCAGAGAGTGGGAACTGATTCTGTGAGAAATAAAGTGGGTGAGAAAGTGAAGTTGTGAGCAAAGAAGCATCTGAACCAGTGACGTGCATCTGGTATTAGGAATAAAACGTTGAGTAAAATTTTATTGGGCTTGTTAATGGGCGTTCGTTTTTATTATGTGGAGGACAACAAAGTTTGGTAGTCTTATTTTGCTGTTGCAGAAGAGCCCAATCCACTATTGGTGTTGTTAAAGGTTTTCTTACTGAAAGTGCTACTCAGAATCTCAAAGATCAAGTTTACGTGTCGTCAATGTATGTGTAACTTAAATGAGTCCTAAGGCATTAGTCGGTAGTTATTGTTTGATTATTTATTTGGAACTGTCCCAAAATGTTCCATCTGAAATACGGGAGCAACACTTTCTTCTTGTTCGTATTGTTTTTTATTATGTGTAGATAAAATATACTTTTTATTATTTTCTTGATCCTCTATTTCTAGTATATATATTGTGCATATACGTGGTGTGGGCTTGATCCATTTAATTTAATAAAAAAATATTAAATTAAAATGAAAAATTATTTAATTATTTATCATAATTATTTTTTAGAAAAGTAAATTTATTGATGAAAAAAAAAGAGAATACAAATTTTATGGTAAGCGTTAAAATTGAATTGAAAAAAAAATCTAAAGTATTTTGTATAAAATATTAAATAAAAATTATTGATATTAAAATGAAAAAATGTAAAAATATTAAGAAAAAATAAAAAATGAGATAAATATAATTTAGTAAAGAAAATAATAAGTTAAAAGTAATTACCATTATATAATTATTAAATTGATTAAAAGTAACTACCATTATCAAGTCATTCTCTACACTTTGGTCCATGGTTTTTATCAACCTTGCTTACAATAAAATTAATTTGACTTAGGTTATTTTATTTTTCTATATATATGTGCATAAACTTTTTGAAATTAAGGTTATTGTATTATTTCTTATAGCTAAATATAAAAATAATTCAAAATGATTTTGCTGCACACAATCTTGATTTGATTTGTTTCTAAATTTGAAAAACATATTAAAGTGTCTTTCACACAAATATCAAAATTATATTTTATAGCATGTTGTGATTAAATGTTCAAATTTGTTCATAATGAAATTATTCAAATTATTATGAAATATTTAAATGTGATTAATTGTTTCAAATCAAATATATCTTGTGTTGTTTAAAATATTTTTATGTGCACATAAAGTCAGTTTTAATGCAGAATCAAGAATAGAATTTGTTCTTCCAACGACTAGTTTTTACAAACCTACATATAGAGGAACAATTTCAAGTTGAAGAATATAATAAGCAAAAGGAGAAATACATTGTGCAACGCATTGAAAAAAGATTAGAGTATCTTTTGAGTGCCTATTGTCAAACTACTATTGAGAGCATATAGAGTTTTGGGTTATGCGAAACCATTGTGTAATTCTTCACCATTGTGAAGTAGCCCTTGTGAGTTTTCATTGTTATCTCTTTTGACAGTGTTTCTTTCGATCTTGAGTGTTTTTATCACGGAGGAGATTGAGACTGTTGTAACTTGGAGAGGTTTGTGTACTCGTTATAACCTGGAGATGTTTGTGTACTCGTTGTAACTTGGAGAGGTGATAATACTTGTTCTAATTAGTAGATAAGTGAAAGCTCTTAAGCACTCACTTATGGAGACTGGATGTAGCTCAAGTTTCAATGAACTACAATAAATCTTGTGTGTCTTGGATTTAATTTTATCATTATCTTGTATGCCTTTTATTGTCACTTATTTATTATCCGCTGCGAATCGAGTTTGTAGACTCCATTCAACCCCTCCTTCTAGAGCCAATTGCACCTTCAAAGTTTATTTTGTCAGTTACCTAAGCATATGTAAGAACCTTCGTGAGTGGTGCATGACAATCACAACAAAACCCCAAGGGCATGTTCAAGTTGACAACATGGAAGATGAATTTCCATATCAAGCTGGTGAGATGCCTAACAACCGATGTAAAAGGTCCTTACATTGGTTCTAACTTACCATCGATGTAATATGTATCATTTTTATGCTCTCTTTAAATGTTATCTTACATCGTTGTGTTTATAACCGATGTAATATTGGTATATTTTACATCGGTTGAAGAATCGATATAAAAATTCATGAACTTTCTACATCGTCCACATCAACATCGATTGTGGAACTAATGTAAAAAAACTTTCAAAACTAATGTAGAATCCCATTTTTTTTATTAGTGAATGTTTATTGTCAAATGATTGGTTCACTTTCTTACCTTACAACATCTAGTCTTGATATAATGTTTTTTTTAATGCTTGTGTCCATTTTTCTAGTCTTACCCATACCAAATCCATTTAATTGTTGTTAAATGAAATCTTATTACCCCATAGGAACAACTAACATTGGTCTTTGCTTTAAGCGAAAAATAGCTTTAGGTTCTTGAGATATTGTGATGCAAACTACGTTGGAGATAGAGTGGAAAGAAAAGGCAAAAGTAGAGGATGTCACCTCATTCTTGGGAATTTGGTGTTATAGGCAAGCAAGAATCAAGGAATGATAACTCTTTTAATAGTATAGGTATAATACATCTCAACTACTAGTTATTACTCTTAACTGCTAGTTATTGCTCTTAACTGCTCTCATAAAACATAATTTAGAGTACTACAACATCCTTATACTTTTGTTGCATTAACATTGTTATTAATCCTTCTAAAATTCTCGTCTTGCATTCATGATCCAAGCATATTGAAATTAAACACCTCTTTATAAAGGATCATGTTGAAAAAGGGATTATAGATTTACAACTTATACCTATAGATGATCAACTTGTTGATGTATTTAAAAAACTCCTAGTAGAATGTATACTTGTTTGTCTATGACATCTACTATGCATGACCTTCATAAGGAAATGATTTATTCCAAAAATGAATGTGCTATAATTATTTGCAATAAAAAACACTTAGATTGAGTTGCTCATGTGTCATATGTATGAAGCATCTAATGACTTAACTTCAGATTATCTAAATGCAAAGATATGTTATGTGTTTTGTGCATGTATATATGTCTAAAGTTAACGATGAAAGTTATAGGTGAACTCTACAAAAGGGTTAAATAGAGATTTAAAACAGTTTAAAAAGTTTTTCTGAAAGACGATATCAATAGACAATCTAGAGGGATTGTCTACTACTTTTGAAAATAACTTTCAACTTAGTTAATACTTGATTTTTATATTAACGTACTCTAACTTAGTTCCGTCCAATTCTTCTTTAAGAAACTCTTAAAGGGTTTCACAATGTTATGAATATTATATCAAATATTTTTCAATGTCACTTTTATCTTACAATGAATACACAAAGTCAATCACTATCTCCTTTATTTCATTTAAGACAAAGAGAATATAAATATAAACACTCCTTGTTTGAGGGATCTTCAAAAAAGGGAAGGGTTTATAAAGAAAGATCGCTCTAGTTTAATGATCATCAAATGATTTATATAAGTTTAACTAAAAGGAAGCATACATGCACAACATATAGTATAATTTTATGTGAGAGAATTATTTTGTTTTGGATTGACTTCCATTTATATATGTCTTGAATAAGATTATCGAAGTTTGTGAGCAAACTTTTTGTTCATGAATTAAAGCTTTAGCAGAGGTTAACAGTCTTTTATATGACATTGTTCTTTATAGCACTGAACTTGATATATTTAAAATACCTTTCATATTGCATATCCCTTTCTTGTATTTAAAACACAAAATATAGCATAAATCACATAATGGTGTGGTCTATTGTGACAAACTCCAATTTGATGTTTTTAATAGTTTAAAAAATATTAATTAATCATCTTAAGTAGAAAAAGAGTCTATTGCATCATCTAATCATGATCATGCTTACATATGTTATGTTGATAGATCATTGTATACATGTTTTTTTCTCTTTAGAGATTAGACTTTGCATCTAATTTTTTAGTAGCATGTTCTTCAATTTGTCTACCTTTCTTATAGACCCTATAAGCCAAGTCCAAAAAAGAAAGAATAATTAGCAAGTGAATCCAAAATGACTAAAAAATTATCAATCTATAATAACAAATTTCCTAGAAGTAAATTTAGAGTGAAAGAAAAATAATAAAATATAACTTATCTTCACATAATAAAAAAGAATTCGAACGAAGATGGAATGTATAAGGCTAAAGGAAAGTGGGTTGTTTCTACATAGATGAGAACAAAACAAAAATGAGAGAATGAGAAACAAAAAAAAAAAAAAAAAAGAAAAAAAAAAAAAAAAAAAAAAAAAAAAAAGAAGACAAAAGAAAGGATGTCGTAAGAGAGAAGAAACAAACACAACGCCATACAATGAAAAGAAACAAACATTATGCAATCTAGTCAATTAGAGAGTTTTGAATTCAAGAGAAGTATGATATGTAAAACTTGATGTAAAACTTTAACAGTTTTCAAATAACTGTGTAATGTAGAAAATCACAACAGGATCTTAAAATTACATGATTCTCACATATATTAAAAAAAGAGTATATGTATCTTTCATAACAAATTACATCTAAAGATTCTATGAGATGGATGACTCTAGCTCTTTCTCTTTATGAGAGATGGTTCTTTAATACTTTGGGATCTAATTAAATGAATGACAATCAAAGATATTATTTTACGATCTCTCTTATTTGATAGATTTAGAATAAAAAACATGTACATTTGTTAAAGAGTAAACCTTGTCTCTACATTAGTAATTTATATAGATATAATATTAGTCTACCAAATAGCAATCATTATTAAGCAATCATTAAAAAATTGTTCCTCCTTAGTCTAATTATTATTTTATTCTTCTTTATTAATTTTTATTTATTAATCCCTTTATATAACAAGTCATACACCTTTTACATAAAACCTTACTTCAAATATTCTCGTCTAAGAAGTTTTAACTATAATCTCACTCACACAAAATGATCAAAATATTCAAAAATATAGATGTATCAACAAACAAAGTCTATTATTTTAAGCTAAAAAATTTATAGAAATAAAGAAAGAAAATAGTAGATGAAAAGTTAAATAAAATAAAAATATTTAAAAATTAAACCACTAAAATTATGAACCTCATAAAATATGAAGAACAAAATTACAATTAAACTTAATTTACATTTTTTTTTTGCTAGACATGGCATCGTGAAGATATATCAATGGTTTATCATAATTTCTTTAAGAGTTGCTACAGGTATTAAGGAGTAATTATGTTTTAAAATCTTAATAAATTCATACTTGATCCATTACTTTATATTTCTCCTTTTTGTTCACATTACAAAAGTTTATTTTATCTAGTGAGCACGTTGACTCTTAAAAGCATATGTAAAGTGGTTATGTCTCGAACAATCATGATCCAACATTTTTCTTCCATTTTTCAAATATCCAACTACAAATTTATTCTTCTGTGGTTATTCATTCCTACCGCACTAAAAGATAATTTAATAAATAATAAATTTTATTTAAGTTATTATATAATAGTTAGTAACAATTCTGTTTTAAAAAATATGGATCACAAATACCTTTATCATAACATAAGTTGTGATAGGGGATCTACAACAAAATTGTTCACTTCAGTCAATTTAAAAGTCAAGAATAACGGTAGACCTATGAAAAGGTCTATCTTAACCCTACATGAAACTCTTCTATTTGCTTTCTCTAAAAGCTTATTTTAAACTCAATATCTAAGTTCATTTTAGTTAATAAAAATAGCTTGTCTTCTATTTTATGTTTCATTTGGATCCAGGATGCAGAACACTGCTTATGTTTGAACCGTGTCTCACTAAAGCACTGCCAAGTTCTTAAATGGAGCAACTTATTTGTGAATTGTTGTATGAATAGAACAAAGGTGCATAAAACTAAGGCAGCAAAGGCCAACAATGAAGAAGAAGAAAGAGAAGAACATTAGAAATACAAACTGTTACAAGAATAGTGTACATTACAACTATTACCTACAAAAATTTCAATTGACACCGTGCCTCCTGTCATGAAAAAGTGGGGCATTGGATGACATGAATTGCAGAACACTTTCGTAAACATCCAAATAAATAATCAAACAATAACTACCAACTAAGGCCTTAGGACTTTGCTAAGCTCTATTTAAGTCACATACAATTTATTACCACAATGAAGGCACGTAAACTTGTTCTTTGAGGTTCTGAGTAGCACTTTCAGTAGGAAAACCTCTAACAGCACCAATAGTCCATTGGGCTATAATTCCTGCTGCAACAGCAAAGCGTAGTTGTCTCTCCAAAACATCTTGATTTTCAAACATCTCTGGGCAAGTTGTTAACTTTCTTAAAATAGCAGCTACAATAGCATCACCTGAGCCAGTTCTATCACAAGTAAATGGAGTTATGAGCACATCTTCAGTTCCAATAACAGATCCATCAAAAGAAGGGGTATAGTAGTGAATTCTAATTGTTCCATCAGTTACAAACAGGAATTTGAGTCGATCATGCCACAAAGGAGCAACTTCTTCAGGAGTGTAATGGTAATACTCTTGTAAATTCTTGGTTTGTTCGTAACTTTCAGCAAAGTATTGTGGCCTGTAATTTCTCTTCCTTTCATAATAGTCTTCATCTAGAAGGAATTCTAGCTCACTTCTTGAAACTTCAATAATGTCTGCTTCATGCCATGCTTTTTTTATTATTTCTCTAGTCTCATCGCGAGATTTCCACAGGGATAATGGCAGATTTAAATCAAAAAATACAAGACCACCAAACTTTCTTGTCCATTTAATTGCTCTGAATAGTGTTGATTCCATAGTGGGGCATGTTAGAACTTCTGAATTGAAATGGAAAATCCTAGCCTGCAGTAGTCCACACAAAAGAAGCCACAACAAACTCAGTGTACACTTCACACAACAAAAAATGCAAAAGAGTCTCACTCTACTGTACAAATATCTTCATCTATGAAATTATACCACCTAAAGTCACATTCAATTTCCCTACCCAGTACATTTTTATGACATCAAAATAGAGTGTTTGGTTTGCAAGCTAACAAAAGAAATGTAACAACAATCAAATTGGCAATGTATTCAATTGTTACACATGTTATGTAATATTTTGTTGATTTGCATTCTTTGTCCATCAATAATTTCTTTTAACCTTCCTCCATTTTAAATTGTCATCAGTAAGCACACATTAAATTTCACCCATCCTTTCTGCATTGTAAAAAAGATTAGCTGCTATTCTCATCACCTTTTTATCCAAAGTGCAGTGTGTTCAAAAAGATCATTCAAAAAAACACTTGGTTCCTTCACATTCAGCTTAATGAGAATTGTTTACAGCATTAACAAGTCTATACATAGTTGCTAAATGCTTTTCCAAGTCAAAGAAATATGCAGCTGTAATATTGAAAATCCCACAACCAACCCAATGAAGAAATATTTATATCAAAGCTCATATCCAACTAGTCCCAACTGTAAATCCTTATTATGGCTAGAATTCTCAAAATCAAATTTTGCAATAATAATTTTATCACTGACCAGTGATCTTCTCAATTAACTACAGGTGCTCCAATTCTGTTTTACAGTAAAAAATACTGCAGAAAACAGAGCATTGGCCGAGCATGGGGGAGTTGACATGCTTGTGTTTCATCCAGGAGGAGTGAAAACTATTTTGAATTGCAGGGTGGGGTTGGCTTGGTCACCAGGCTTCAATCAGTTGGTAGACTGGTAGAACTATAGTTAGTTATGTTAGTAGAGTCATTAGAATTAGTTAGTTAGAAACGTGAATAATTAGAGAAATAAGTCACGTTGTCTATAAATAAGAAGATTTGAGTGGAACGGCTAGGCAGCTGGAGAGTTAGTATTGTGGCTAAGTAGAGTCCTGGATCTCTCAAATATCAAGGACAAAGTGCATTCTTTCTGTTAACCAATAACAGTATATTCTTTGTATGCTCAATCCAAACCCATTTCTATAAGTTTGTTACAGTTTAAATAATTACTTCTTTTTTGTCATTTTTCAAAAGCTCTTCTTCAATGTAGTGTAACTAGTTTTCTTTCACAATAACCTAGTTCAAACTTGTGCAATTAATAAGCATTACCTCAATACAAACTAATGATACTTCTTTTTTTTTTTTTTTTTTATTTTTTCAAAAGTTTTTTTAATTTTTTAATTAATATTTTTTTTTTTTTCAAATTATTCTTTTTTATATTTAAAAAAAAAAAATATATAATTTAAAATAAAAAATTTTAAAAAAAAAAAAATAATAAATAAAAAAATTAAAAAAACTTTTGAAAAAATGAAAAAAAAAAAAAAAAGAAGTATCATTAGT
>Ga0099824_1005102_pt1 | contig 18630 bp, 20 predicted proteins | sample SiratrowhiteBW_FD_76837 | JGI IMG/M metagenome (GOLD analysis project Ga0099824, IMG submission 76837) | Root nodule microbial communities of legume samples collected from California, USA - Siratro white BW | ecosystem: Host-associated > Plants > Roots > Nodule | place: USA: California... | reverse complement strand
TATATAAGTCTATATATGCATACACTAGAAAGTTGTTACAATATACTACAACTTAGACAAATATTACTATACATTATACTAGAAAGTTATTACAATATACTACAACTTACTACAAGTTTACTAGATTTCATTTCTCTTCTCAATGAAGTAAGTTGCCCATTCTGTCCGAATATGTTCTATGTACTTGTGTTCAATTGGGTCTAGATCTATGAACATATGAAATAGAATAATTGTGTTAGTAGTTATCATTATATATGTTCATCATAATTTTATCTAATTTGAACACTTTCATACATGTTCCCTAGAGTCGGTGATATGGGCTTGGACTATGGTCTTCATCCAATGCATAACGTAGTAGCCACATTCCCAACTTCCTTTTTGTTTGTTAGTAACAATGAATAATGGACAAGCATGATGTCCTTTGATACTATAATCACTAAGATTTCCATATGCTGGAAAATCATTAATAGTCCATAGTAACAATGCTCGCAAATTGAAATTGACCATTTCATATGCATAAAAAACCTCAACGCCTTCATCCCATAACAACCTCAAATCTTCTATCAAAGGACTTAGATAAACATCTATGTCATTTCCGATTTCTGTGATCAAATTTGTGACTGATTGTGTACCGATTCAGTGACCGAATCTGTGACTGATTCTGTGACCGAATCTGTGACCGATTCTGTGACCAAATCTGTGACCGATTTTTTCGGTCACTGATTCGGTCGCGGATAGTGACCGATTTTTTCGGTCACTGATTCGGTCACCGATAGTGACCGATTTTTTCAGTCACTATTTGGCAATTTTCTAGTAGTGAATAAGTGCAGAAAATTATGATACATTGTATAGCAAATACTTTTATGATAATACAACTTGTTTAGTTAATCTAATATACACATTAAATTATACTATATAAATTAATACAAACTTCAATTCATAAGCACATTTAAGGGTCACCAACCTGACTTGAGACTTTCCAACACTCTTTCTCGGACAAAAATTCTATGCCACCCAAATTGCCAAACTTTCAATAAAAATGACTAAAAATTCTTAAACAACTGCGTTTATATGTCCCTGCAAAATAATAATTTTTAAATTATTTTGCAGATACCAACGCGGTTTTAAAAACCGCATTGGTATCTCCCTGTTATTTTTCATTTTCAACCATACCATCGTGGTTCTCGCTCCAACTACGGTGCTATGGTTGCACTTAAATTCAAAAATGCCACCACGTTATTTTTAATTACGGTTGTTTTTTAACCGCGATCATATCTAGCCGTGGAATGTGTTTTTTCTACTAGTGAACCAAACATTATCTAACGGTTGATGGTTTATCGGCTATTAAGCAAACATAATCGACCATCGATTTTTGAATATGTTAATATTTTAACATTAATATATAATATTTGCTTATAGGGTAAATTAATTTCAATAAAATGAGAATATACCCTGACAAAAGATGAAATTAAAAGAAAATAATTCATTTTAGTAATGACTCTAATCTAGTTTGCTTTGTGAAGTTATTCTTGTTGACGTTTTGAATATTATTTTAGACGGTTTGAATTCATATTATTTGTAAACACTATTACTTGTTAAATGGAGCATACGTATTTTTCTTTTTTATTATTTTGTTTAATTTCAAAATTAAATCAAACTTAATCAAAGTCATTGAATAATTAGAAGCTAAAGATAAATTACCTTTTGCTGAGGGTGCATCTATTAATAGGCCACCTATGTTTTTTGGGGTGAACTACCAGTTTTGGAAAGTTAGAATGAAAATTTTCATTGAATCCATTGATTGTGGTATTTGGAATACTATAGTAAATGATCCCTATATTCCTATGTTTGTTGTGAATGGTGTGCCTGTTGAAAAATCATTTGATGATTTGACTGATATTAAGAACAAAAAGATGCAATATGATTGTGTTGCAAAAAATATAATAACCTATGCCTTGAACCTTGATGAATTTTTCAGGATATCTCAGTGTACCTTGGCTAAAGAAATGTGGGACATACTAGAAGTCACACATGAGGGAACTACTAATGTAAAGAGAGCTAGAAAACATGCATTGATCCAAGAGTATGAACTGTTTAGAATGCAACAAGGGGAGACTATTGTAGATGTTCAAAAACAATTCAATAATATTGTCAACCATTTGATTGCATTGAAAAAACAATTTGACAAGGAGTTGAACCTCAAAATTCTAAAGTGCGTGGATAGAAGCTGGCAGCCTAAGGTGACTGCAATATCAAAGACAAGAGATCTGACCACACCACTACTGCAACGCTCATTGGCAATCTAAGGGGGCATGAGTTGGAGATGGCTAGGCTGGAGGAAATGGAGACAGTGAAGAAGAAGTCAAGAAGCCTAGCACTCAAGACAAAGGCTGCAGATGTTGAATCCATTGAGGAAAGCTCTGATGAGTGCAGTGATACTGAAAATCTCAATTTGTTGACAAGGTGATTCCAAAAGTTCATCAAGATGAAAGGCAAAGTGAAAAACCAGCAAAGCAAGAGGTATAACAAGAAATCTAATAATGGTTCTGCTAAATTCACCTGTTTTGGTTGTGGTAAACAGGGACACATGAAACTGGATTGTCCAAGCCTTGTGAACAAAGAAAAGGCACAAGAAAACAATAGCAACAAAACTAGAAAGAGCATAAGAGCATATATGGCTTGGGAAGACAATGATACCTCTTCCAACAGTTCTTCTCATGAAGATGTTGAAGCAAACTTGTGTCTTATGGCTAGACAGAATTCTGAGGTGAGTAGTATGAATCCAAACACCTCATTTAATAGTGAGAATTACAGTTCACTTTTTCAGGCTTTCTTAGAAACCTATGAAGAAGCAAACAGATTGGCCTTATCCAACAACTGATTGAAAGGGTTAAACAATTGGTTGGAAGGTAGAGTCAAAGAACTGGAAGATGAGGTCTTAAAATTGAAAATTGATTTTGATCATCTTGAGATGATTTATAAAGCTTCCAATGACCTTGATTCTAGCAATCCAACTAATTGTGAAAATTGTGTTGTTTTACAAAATAAAGTTAACTACTTGATTACTATTGCATCAAAACTTTCCATGGGAACCGCTAATCTCAATGCAATTTTGGGATCTCAAAATTGTGTTTTTCAAATGGCTGGCACTGGGTATCAATGTGGTTTTCAAGGAAAGCAAAAGAAGTTCAGCAGTTTCTTTAAAGCTAATGAGTAATAGTTTTCACCTTTCATGACTTGCTTTTATTGTTTGAGAAAGTTTGACATGCCTAAAGGATTGGTTAGGTGGGAGCCCAAAAATATCACTAACATATGTGGACCCAAGTTTAATAGGGTACCAATGCCTCAAACTTAATTTCTTTTGCAGGTTTGTTTGGCATCCAAGAAGCAGTGGTGGTATCTAGACAATGGATGTTCCAAACACATGACTGGAGATCTAAAAATGCTTCTCAATTGATTAATCTGAAGTGGAAACTAGATGGTTATGTCACCTACAGAGACAACAACCGAGCGAAAATACTTGGTGTTTTTGGAGGAAATGATGATGTGATCATAAGAGATGTGCTTCTTGCAAATGGTTTAAAGCATATTTTACTTATTATAAGCCAACTGTGTGACCATGGCTATAAGATCTCATTGGAGCCTGAGCAGTGCCTAATTGCAACTCAAAACCCAGTGAGACAGTTCTTGTAGGTAAAAGAGTAAGCAATGTATATACGCTCAATATTTCCTCCATATCATCTAGCATAAACTGTTTGTTATCCAGAAATGATGAGTCATGGTTCTGGCATAGGCGCTTTACTCATATTCATCTGCATCATCTCAATAGGCTTGCATCAAAAGAGCTAGTAATTGACTTGCCTAAGGTCAAGTTTGAAAGGGACAAGTTATGTGAAGCATGTCAAAAGGGCAAATAGACTAAAAGTTTTTTCAAACAATTAAATGTGGTTTCTACATCAAGATCTCTTTAGTTGCTTCACATGGATTCATTTGGTCCCTCTAAAACTATGAGCCTAGGAGGTAATTACTATGGTCTTGTAGTAGTAGATGATTATTCTCGTTTTACTTTGACTCTTTTCATTGCCACCAAGATGAAGCTTATCATGCTTTTAAGAGATTTGCTAAAGTTATCCAAAATGAGAGAAATTGTAGCATTTCCGCCATTAAATCAGACCATGGGAGTGAGTTCCAAAATGAAAGGTTTCACAAATTTTGCAGCAAATTTGGAATCAAACACAACTTTTCAGCACCAAGGACTCCACAACAAAATGAATTAGTGGAGAGGAAGAACAGATCCTTGGAGGAACTAACAAGGACTCTCTTGAATGAGACAGATTTGCCAAAATAATTTTGGGTGGATGCAGTGAGTACAGCTTATTATGTTCTCAATGAAATTCTCATTAGACCAATCTTGAAGAAGACCCCTATGAGTTGTTTAAAGGTGGAAGACCCAATATCTCTCATTTAAAGGTTTTTGGATGTAAATGTTTTATTTTGAACAATGGTAAGGATAACTTGGGCAAATTCAACTCAAAAGTTGATAAGGGTGTATTCCTTGGCTATTTATTTCATGGTCATGCATATAATAGGAGAACCATGCTAGTTGAGGAATCCATGCATATTACATTTGATGAAATTAACCAAAACATGCACGAAAGTACTAAGCCAAGTGCAGATGATGAGGTTCCTACTAGATAACAAGATGATACTGGACTGCAGAATAAACCAGAGAAAGTTGGTCAACTGCCAGAAAATCAATCAATTGAACCAAAAAGTCAATCGATTGAATCTGAAGTTGGGGCAGATATAATCAATTCTAAACTGCCTAGGGAGTGGAGAGTGCCTAGGAATCTTTCTTTGGACAATGTTATTGGTCAAGTGTAGAGGGGAGTCTCAACTAGAAGATCATTGAATCACTTTTGTGAGCACATAGCCTTTGTATCTCAAGTGGAACCCAAAACTATAGCTAATGAACTAGAGGACAACAATTGGATATATGCGATGCATGAGGAGTTGAATCAGTTTGCTAGAAATGAAGTCTAGACTCTTGTTCCTAGATCAAAGAAGATGAGTGTGATTGGAACCAAGTGGGTTTTCAAGAACAAACAAGATGAACAGTGAGTCATTGTGAGGAATAAAACTCGGCTGGTTGTAAAGGGTTACAACCAAGAAGAGGGCATTGACTTTGGAGAGACTTATGCACTCGTGGCTAGATTGGAAGTTGTGAGGCTACTATTAGCTTATGCTTGCATGAATGGATTCAAATTACACCAAATGGATGTTAAGAATACGTTCCTAAATGGATACATTGATGAAGAAGTCTATGTGAGTCAACCACCTAGTTTTGAAGATCACAAGTATCCAGATCATGTTTTCAAAATCAAGAAAGCTTTGTATGGTTTAAAGCAAGTACCTCAGCATGGTATGAGAGGTTGACTAATTTTGTTACTTTCTCAAGGCTATGAGAGAGGGAAAATAGATAAGACTTTATTCATTAAGAAAGCTTTCAATGATATTATACTTGTTCAAGTTTATGTTGATGACATTATTTTTTGATCCACTAATGAAAATTTGTGTAAGCAATTTGTGACACCTATGCAAGGTGAGTTCGAAATGTCTATGATGGGTGAGCTTAACGATTTTCTAAGATTGCAAATAAAACAATTCCAGCATGTTACATTCCTTAGTCTAGCCAAGTATTGTAGAGAGCTACTAAAGAAATTTGATATGGAGGATTGCAAGGAGATTGCAACACAAATGGCTACTGGTTGTTACTTGGATACAGATGAGAAAGTAATTAGTGTGGAACAAACTAAGTACAGAGGGCTGATTGGATCACTTTTTTATCTTACAACAAGAAGACCAAACATAATGTTCAGCATATGTCTTTGCGCAAGATACCAAGCAAAATCCTAAAGAGTCACACTACATGGCAGCAAAGAGAATCCTGAAATATCTCAAACGAACTACAAAAGTTAGTTTATGGTATCCCAGTGAAGTGCCCTTAAATTTAGTTGGATATTCTAACTCAGATTTTGCAGGCTGTAAGCTTGATAGAAAGAGCACGAGTGGAACCTGCCATTTACTTGGATCTAGTTTAATGTCATGGCATAGTAAGAAGCAGGCGTGTGTAGCTTTATCAACAACAGAAGCAGAATACATAGCTACTCGAAGCTGTTGTGCTCAAAACCTCAGGATCAAACAATAGCTAAGTGATTTTGGTCTAACACTATCTAAAATACCATTACTTTGTGACAATACTAGTGCAATAAACTTAACAAAGAATCTAGTGCAACATTCCAGAACTAAACACATTGAAATACACCACCATTTTATACGAGACCATGTGAATGCGTAATTCAATTTGTTGCTTCTGAGAAACAGCTTGTTGATTTATTCACAACCCCTCAATAAAGAAATATTTAATTTTATGAGAAATGAACTGGGCATAATTGATTTTAAATATGTGAATTAAATCATTCTATGCATTATTTATTCTTGGTTAAGCTTATGCAAACCTGGTATAGTTGATTGGAGTACTGTTTCAATTAACTGGTATTTCACTAAACCACACTGTAGCTGATTAAAAAATCTATTTCTGATTCATTACTGTTCAATTTGTTGGCATGTGTGAGACTGGAAACTGGTTCTAAATCAATTATGCCTAATTGATTAATCTGTGTGTGACTAAGAACATTGGGAAGGAGCTGGTTCTGTAGTAACTGACTTGGTCAAAGAAGAAAGGCTGAATGAGTTAAGGCGTTCAATGCACGAGCTTGGCATGTGAGGAGTGAGAGGGCACGCAGTGCCACATGTCACCAAGCCATTGAAAGTCAACAATCATCTTTAATCAATCTATTAAATGTAGAATCCCAATAAACTAAAAAGTTGTTTTGATTTTGTGATGTCAATCAATGTTTCTTCTTTGCATTTGTTTGCTAGTGTGCTTGTTTCTCTTCAAGTACTAGTTCGACATGCATTCAAAATCACACTACTCTATTGCATTATTTCATTCTAGCTTGTTTTGTGTTTCAAAGAAAGTTCCATTCTTACTCATTCACTAAAAAATGGCCTGATCCTCAAACCCAAAAAAAAAAAACCAAGAGGGCTCTTATCAAAAGGGTTGAATTAGAGGACAACAATGAATCTGATTATCATGAAAGATGGTTCTTGGGAAACCAGGAAAGTATTAAAGAATACTATCGGAAGTATAATAGGAAAGTTATCATTAGTCCAAAGTTCTTAAGGATGGAGTGGCTTAAGGAAGAAAAGCCTGATGAAGTTAGAGATTTGTTGAAACATCAAAAGCCGGACCAGTTTATGAAATTGTCTAGAAACACTTATCCAGACCTGGTGACAGTTCTTTTGACTAATATGTGGTATGATGATGATACAATCTACTCCCAAGTGAAAGTAGAGGATATGGTGATAAATGATGAAGTCTGACTGGTGGTAACAGGTTTAAGGAATGCTGGTGTTATTGTAAGCAAAGGAAACACCACTGATCTGGGTGAGTTGAACAAATTTCAGTTCTGTAAATCATGTCTTAGAAACCAAGATACCACTACAAGGACTTTTTCTATTGGAGGTCTGGCTGTTACTCCAATAATTATGGCTTATATTGTGATTTGGCTACTTACTCCTAGAGAATTCAATCATGTTGTGCTAATCGAGGAAGACTTGATCTTGATGTACTACTTGATGAGCAGAACCCAAGTGAACTAGGTTAATGTCATCAGAGAGCACATTTTCAAGATTAATAAGAAACCAGAGCATCGTATCCCCTATGTTGTTCTGATTTCCAGTTTCATTGAGTACTATGAAATTAATGTTGAAGAAGTGGTAGAAGAAGTGAAAGCTCTTAATGAAATCTCTGTTGCAACCCTGAATAAGATAGGACTGAAGAAGGTGAACAATCATCATTGGGTTTGCAAGCCTAAGGGAGATAGCGCTGATCAAGAGGAAGATGAAGCTGGTACAAGTGTTGCTAATGCTGATGCTCCTGCTGGAGAAGGAATATATTCTGAACAATTTGCTTACATGGTTGATATTCCTCCAACACAAGGAGAAGAAACCTTTTCAAGGTTTGAACAGATGGTGATCAATCAGTTATACACTATGGAAAATGATCACAGAAGTCACCACAAGTATTGTGTAACACACTTCTAGAACATCGAGGATCAAGTGGTAGATATCCTGTCCAAGATTGGAACGATGTTCTTTGAACCGGGTGATTAGGGCTTTTCATGCATATCTTGTGGTTCCTTCTCTTTCATTTGATGAATTTAATGGGGGAGAAGTATGTGTGTGTTGTTGTTGCATTAGGATGTGTAGGATGGTGTCTTCTTTATGTTGTTGTGTGTTGATTTTCTTTTTTGTTTCTTATGTTATTTCCCTACTGTGGATGTATTTCTGCTGGTTTATCCAGCTTTACTGCTCTTAGGTTTAATTTGTTGTTGTTGTGTTTAATCAGTTCTTAATCATGTTGGTTATGATGGTTGACTTGTAATGTGAAATCAGTAATATCAATGAAATTTCGTTAGAGTACTCGTGTTTTAATATTGTTTTCATACTTTGAATGAGTATCAAACTATAGGGAGCATTTACAAGTTGCTAGTTAAACTGGTTTGGAAATCTAGAGAAAAACAATTATTTTTTTTTAATTCAATCAGTTAAAATTTACTCTGAACCTGTTGTGCTTACAGATTCTAATTAACTATTTTAGAGTGATACAGTTTATGCAGGTTTAGATGGTGCAACTCAACACACACTTGATTGTCTTCATCAAATTGGGGGAGATTGTTAGCACCAAGGTTGCTAAGTGATTTGATGAAGCCAACAATATGATAAAGTCTACATGGATCAAAGCTTGCAAAGTGGATCACTTCAAGTCGTCATGGAGCTTGATGAGAGTTTTGGTCTAGGACTTAGATTGGGTGTGTGTGAGTGTGGTTTTGATTCAAAACCATGTTACATGATTCCTTCACCTCAGAAGAGCTCAAAAGATTCATAATGATTAAAAGACACTAAAAGTGGTTAAATGATTTTGGAAAACCATTTTGAGATTGAAATCAGTAAATTGTTTTTCAAAATTGAACTTGTTGGATTTTCTGTGTTACAAAAAAACAATCGATTGAATGATTAAAACAATTGATTGAATTTTTTGTCTGTTATAAACCAGTTTTCAATATAAGGGTGGTGCGCGATTTGAAACATACAAAAATACAAAAAATACATTTTGATTGATCAATTTGAGATTTTCTAAGAGAGAAAAAGCGTCCTTACTGTGAGAACAAGGTTTTACATTGATTTTCGATCAACAAAACATCAAGAACTTGAATCTTGGGGCTTTGCCTTGAGTGGGTTTCGTGCAAACTGGTTTTGCACTAAAGCTAAGTCTTCTACACTGTTCTTCATCCATCTATAATCTGTTATGTGTAGAAGTACTGTTGTTTTGATACTCAATTGTTATCTCTTATATTGTGAGCAGTTTGGTTACAAATTATCGAGGGTTGTGATTTGTAGTTGTGGTTTTGTTACCTGTATTACATAGGGTGTGTAAGTGGGTTTGTGCAGTAGTTTTCTGCATTATTTTCACAACTGCTGTGAGGTGTAGTAGGTTGTGCGCCGCGGGATGCAATGTTGACTTGCTGGCAGCAAGGTTCTTGTGTGCTACGGGGTGCAGTGTTGTCTTATGAGGAGCAAGAGTGTTTGTATTGTGCTGAACTGGTCTTGTGATCCTTTTAGTGTAACTCTTTGCTTATTGGCAAAGGACTGGACATAGCCCGTATGAGAACAATCTCCTCTTCAGGTCCATAGAACATTTGACCAATCTTGTATTGAACATCTTCAACAAGGTCTTCTATGTTCTGGAAACGTGTCTCACAGAATTGGTGGTGGCTCCTATGATCATTCTCCATAGTGTGCAACTGACTCATCACCATATGTTCAAATCTTGAGAAAGGCCCATCACTTTCTATTGGAGGAATGCTAGACATATATGCATATTGAGTAGGATCAAATCCTCCTTCAGCAGTAGCATCAGCACTTGTTCTTGCTTCATCACCTTCTTGATCTTGCTGCTAATCAGTGTCATCTCCATTTGTTTTGCATACCCAGTAGTCATCATATATCTTCTTGAGGCGCCAATCTTGTTCAAGGTAACAGCGGTGATTTCATTATGTTCTTTCACAGGCTCCACAACTTCTTCTTCAACATCAACTTCAAAATATTCAATGAAGTTAGAGATAAGAGCTACATATGGTATGCAGTACTCGGGTTTCTTCCTAGTCTTCAGAATGTGCTCCTTAATCACATTATCCAATTCACTCTGATTTTGTTCATCAAGCAATACATTAGGATCAGGTCCTCTTTCGTCAAAACAACATGATTAAAACCTCTAAGGGTTAAAAGCTATATCACAATAAAAGCAAGAATGTGAAGAGTTAAGGCAAGACTTCAATAGAATAGCTCCTCATTGCAGTATTTGGGTTTCTCAAGCATGTCTTGTAAAACTGAACTTTATTGAAATCTTCTAGGTTAGTAGTGTTGCCTCTGCCAACTTAAAACTTATTTAGATTTTTTCTCCTTCTTAAAACTACTTTTAATCTTTTTTATATAAAAATAACCATTGTTGTAATTTCAGAAAAAATCCCAAACTACTTTTGCTCTTTCAAAAAGATATATAATATTTTGGATTTCTCTATCATGAAATGATGCATATTTTTGTTTAGTATTTATTTTTGACAAAAGTTAATTATAAATAAATGTATAACTAATTGTTTATGCACTTTGAGGTAATATGTACATATTCTACTTTTAGATTGGCTTGACAACCTATTTTAATATATATTTTGCTTGAAGAATGATATCATTCATGTTTACTATTTTTTTTTTAAATTACAACAATGGTTATTTGTATAAAAAGAAAAAAAAAGAGTGGAAGTAGTTTTAAGAAGGAAAAAATCTAAATAAGTTTGAAATTTTTTATACAAAAAAAAAAAAGTGGAAGTAGTTTGAGAATTTTTATAAAATTACATCAATAGTTATTTTTATTAAAAAAAAAGAGAGAAATGGTGGGAGAATTAATCACCCTGAAATCGTACAGTAATCTAACAATTTTAAGTAATAGTTAATTAGTTAATTAAAATAGTACCTTTATTGCACGATTTTATTCATTCAACTACAATCTTGTCTCTTGTCACCATTTCACATAATTTTAATTAAATCGTGCAACAATGACACGATTTATTCACAATAATATCGTGCAACCTCTACACGATTTACCCACATCCGAAAAAAGAAAAAAAAATACACCATTTTAGAAATTTTTACAAGAAAAACTATACTAGTTTGAAAAATTTGCCGGAAAGCAGCCGTTTTAAAACGACTATTTTCTTGTTATTATTATTTTTATTTTCATTTTTTTATTGTATTTTATTTTTATTTATTTTAACGTTTTTTTATTATTTTTTATTTTTTATTTATTTTTATTTTGTAAAATTTAATGGATAAAGTTTAATTTTTTTATATATCTTTTAGAAAAATTTAAACTAATTAACTATTTTTTTAGTTTATTATTTTTCTTCATTTTTTTTTATTTTGAATATCATTTTTTATTGTGAACACACTTTTTTTAATTAATTTTTTTTAATTTTAAAATTATCCTGACGAAATCCAGTGTTGACAATAATGAGAAAAAAACTTAACCACCACTTTCATCCTACAATTCAATTTTTCGGAAAACATACAAAATTTTTTAAATTTGAAATAAGAATATGTATACGTCAAAATGTAGGAACAATAAAAGATTACCTTTAAAAATTGTAAGCATTTGAAATTGACAAATGGGGACTATAACAAAATAGTTGGAGGAAGAGTCGTTTGAGGAAAAGGATGACCCCTCAAAAGATTGTGACTAACAGGGTTTTGATCTAAATGTGTAGGATGCTTAGAGTTTAGTTTTTATTTTCTTCTTGTTGCATTTGGATGAATGTATCTTTCATCAATTATACTTAAAGTAATTTAGTATTTACTTTCTTAAGATGTAATATTTGATTGATGATATGTCAACCTCGTATGAAAATTGATTTTATTTTGACTAATAATAATTAATATAGATGTTTTACTTTATGTTCACTATTTAAAGTTTATATCAAAACTTTTAAATATTTACATTTCGACTTAGAAAAATTATATTTATATGTTCCTCATTTTTAATTGAAATATTATCCATCACATCTTTTATTTCCAAATAAATCATAACGTTGTAATGTGAATAATTTTACCAGAAAAATGTTTTGTTTCCTTAAGAAAAAATATGTTTCTATTTTGTATTTACTAAAAATCTTTTAAATTTTTTTCTATTTACTTAAATAACACCTTAAACTAAGGACTTTTTGTGGAAGACCACTAGATTATCGAGTTAATGACAACTCGTTTATAAGTTATTCTCAACATTGTGAGACCTTCGGAAGCATCTATTACCCACTATGAAGTTAATGATAAAATTTTTAGAACTCTTCCTGTAAGATTGACTATTCAAGAAACTACTCTCAAGGGCTTTAATGAGCATTAAGTCAGTCTTGGAGGAATTGGTAGGTATCCTTATAATTCATAAGCAAGTTGAAGGTGTAGTTGGCTATAGAATGGGATTGAATGAGGCCTAAAAACTCAATTCGTAGCGGATAATAAATAAGTGACAATAAAACTTAATTCTGAGGGGTACAAGACAATGGTAAAATAAAATTCATGACACACAAAATTTATCCTGATTCACTCAAACTTGAGCTACATCCAGTCCCCTTAAGCAAGTACTTAAGAGCTTTCACTAATCTCTTGATTAGAACAAGTATTATAACCTCTTCAAGTTATAATGAGTACACAAACCTCTATAGGTTATAACGAGTACATAAACATCTTCAGGTTATCCGAGTACACAAATCTCTCTAGGTTATACCAGTCTCAATCTCCCTTTGAGATAAAGACCACTCAAAATTGAAAGAAACACTCGCAAAAGAGAGAACAATGAAAGCTCACAAGGGTTTACTTCAAAGTGGTGAATAATTATACAATGGTTTCACACAACCCAAAACTCTAGATGCCCTTAATAGCAGATTTACAATATACACTTCGATATTTAGTAAATTCTCTAATTCTTCATTGTAATGCACTGTGTATTTCTCTCTTTTTTCTTCTTATCATCTTCAACTTGAGATTCTTACTCTATATGTAGCTTTGTAGAAACTAGTTGTTGGATGCTTGAAAGGGAAATCTTAACATCTAATGCTAAAATTAGTTGTTGGAAGAACAACTTCGACTCTTGATTCTGCATTAAAACTGACTTCATATGCATAGTAGAAATAATTTAAACAACACAAACTATCTTTGATTTGAAACAAATAGTCACATTTAAATATTTCATAATAACTTAAATAATTTCCGTCGTGAACAAATTTGAACGTTAAACCACACTCATTTCACTCATTTAATTAAAGGTACCGTCTTAGGACGGGCATTATGGGGTGCTGATACTTTCTCCACATGTAAACGACTCACGGACCCTAAATTCAGTTTCATATATTGTTGCCTTATCTTTGGTTTTTCCATAGTTTTCCATAATAAACTATGGTGGCGACTCATTTTCTCTTTTCTCTTAAAAAATTCGGTTGCTACAATACTAATGTCTTAATATTATATAATTAACAATATTATAACATTTTAAAACATGGTTAAAAAAAATTGCATTAACAAAATAAAGAAATGAGATCATAGTTTATTATAAAGATAATTACTATCTATTGTTTCTATGCCAATATGATTATGATGGGAACCCTTTTGAAGGAAATGGAAGACTCCAATTAAACTTTAAATATTTTTCTCAAGTTTCTAGAGAGAAACTCAAAAAGGGTGCTCACTTCCAAGAAAGATTATTTGGTGGTGAACCTAGGAGAAGATTACTTCCAAATTAAGTGACTTTAAAAGAACAAGAAGACAAGCAAAATGCATAGTCAAATTCAAGTTCAATTTCGAAGTGAGTACAAGAGTAAGTGAATACAAGAGTAGGGGTAGGCTTTTATTTATAGGCTTAGAAGCTCCTAACACTTATCAGTCTAAGAGATGTGAGACTAAAATGTTTAGAGTACAATTGCAATTGTAGTTTCTACACATACACATGCCCCAAGTCCCATTTGGTCAAATCTTAAATTTTTCAAGTGGTTATAAGTTTCATGGCTCCCTCGTAATTTCAAGCAAAATGCATAGTCATGTAGGTTGCGATTCATTCCATTTTGACCCAAAACATAGCCCACCTAAGATTCTATTTTTTTATACAAAGGAAAAATTACTCCTATAGAAAGATTCTACTCAAAGACTCTATAAAAGGCAAAGAACATTCTAATAATGTACTATCCATAAAAGAATAATCTTTTGCAGCCCATCTTCCTTCTCTATTCTTCTAGTCATGCCCCTTGTGAGTGACCCTATATGTGGTCTTTGAGGTGGTCCTCCATCAAATTATCACTAATATAGACTCAAATGTTAAACAAATTATTATTTAATAAAAGTATTCAAGACAAGTTAATGTGAATATATTTAGCAAAACTAAGTATTTATCAACTACATTATTAGTTATTATTTGTAGTAAATACAAAAATGAAGAAAATAAATAAGTATAAATAATTCCTAGTTATATTTATTTTCTTCCTATAACATGTTATTAATATTTTTATCTAGCATCTACTTATTTTTTATAAATAAAAATACAAAAGTTGTTATCTTCAAATCATTAAATCTAAAATTAAGTATGATTGATAGACTATCGTAAAATAGTTTGAATTTCTAGATTGGTAACTAATGTTTATAAATCATTTCATCAACATAAGACATTAATACAATAATATATGATAACTTTAGATATACATTACTCTCAACTCCATTATAAGATTTCAAATATTTACAATATATTACTATGCATAGCATAACAACTTGTCTAAAACCTAAATACGTTAATAATAGCCAAGTTTAAATTCCTTTTACTAATATATATGTTTTCGATATCTTATGCATTTTATTTTATTATTTAATTATCTTAACGTATGTTATTTAAAATAAATGATCCATTTCGATAATATCCAAAATACTTATACTTTGTCTAACTTATCCAGGGTTAGGAAAGGTTAGACAAGAATATGATAACTATGAACAAAAATGAACAAAGAATATGATAACATGGAAGAAGGTTTTTCTTGAATGTCTTTTTCTTTGTTTACAATAGCTCACTTAATATACAATTCTAGGGAACTAAATATAGAAATTATTCTAAATAAATACATTTCATATTCTCTGATATTCTACTCATATTCTCTGATACTCCCTTGATTATCTTTGATATTCTTACTAATATTCTCTTATATTTCCTTGATTATCTTTGATATTCTACTGATTTGTTTCTCTAATAATAATATTCTAACACTCCCCCTCAAGGTGAGCAGTGGGATCACCAATGCTTAGCTTGTTGAGGACACGAGTAAATGCTCTGCCTGTAACAACTTTGGTGAGAATGTCTGCCAACTGGTCTTCTAACCTTACAAACGGAAGCTCGTTATCGCTATCCTCAACCTTCTCCTTGATGAAGTGTATGTCCACTTCAACGTGCTTGGTTCTGTCATGTTGTATAGGATTCTCTGAGATACTGATTGCTGCCTTGTTATCACACTTTAACTGACTTGGTACTTGTGGTGGAAAACCAATCTCAGTTATCAACTTTTTGATCCATAAGACTTCAGTTATACCTTTGGCAATTCCCCAAAATTTAGCATCAGCACTTGAAAGAGCAACCACCTTCTCTGCTTCTTACTCCTCCATGTCACCAAGTTACCTTCCACAAGAGTAAAATAGCCCTATGTAGATCTCCTGTCATTTGGATTACCAGCCCAATCAACATCGGTATAAGCTTCAATGTTTAAGTGCTCATGCTTTTGGAACATGATCCCACTTCCGGGTGTCTCCTTCAAGTATCGGACAATCCTCATGGCAGCTTCCATATGATCCTTTTGAGGTTGATGTATAAACTGGCTTATTACCCCTACTGCATATGTTATATCTGGTTGAGTGTGTGACAAATAAATCAATTTCCTAACTAACTGTTGGTACCTCTCTTTATCTGCCCAATTAGCTCCTGCCTCAAACTTTAAACCATGGTTAACTTGCATAGGAGTATCTGTTGGTTTACAATTGACCATTCTTGTTTTTGCAAGCAAATTCATTATGTACTTTGTTTGGGAAATAAAGATCCCTTTGTTGGAGTGAAGAACCTCTATTCCCAAGAAGTACTTTAGTCCACCTAAGTCCTTCATTTCAAATTTTCTGAACAAGTTATTCCTCAGTTGTGTAATTTCTTCTATATCACTTCCAGTTATGATCATCTCATCCACATATATTATTAGCATGTGATAAAATCTCCTTTTCTTTTCAAGAATAAAGTATGGTCAGAGTTGCTTTATTTGTACCCGTACCTTTTCATGGCCACTATAAACCTCCCGAACCAGGCATGTGGAGACTGCTTAAGCTCATAGAGTGCCTTTTTCAATTTGCAGACTTCATTTCTTTAGAAGTCTTCAGAGAACCCTAGAAGAGCTTCCATGTACACTTCTTCTTTCAAATCCTTATGCAGAAAAGCATTATTAATATCAAAATGATGGAGTGGCCAATTTTTGTTTGCTTATATTGAAAATAGTACTCTGATGGTGTCAATTTTTGCAACTGGTGAGAAAGTCTTTGAGTAGTCAATGCCATAAGTATGTGTATAGCCTTTTGCCACCAATCTTGCCTTATATCGCTCAATGGTGCCATCTGCTTTGTGTTTAATGGTGAAAACCCATTGACACCCTACTAGTTTCTTCCCTGTTGGTAATATGCACTTCTATCAAGTTCCATTCTTTTCTAGAGCTTTCATCTCTGTTTTCATAGCTTCTCTCCATATACCCTTCTTACTGGCTTCGTAAACTATTTTGTGAATGTCTTCAGCTAGAAGGGAGGTAAGAAAAGCTCTTGCAATGTCTATCATTCCTTCTCTGGTTATCTTCATAGGATACTTGAAATTCCAGGGAACATGTTCTGGAGAATATGTGGTACCCCTCTATTTCTTCTTGGCGGAAGTGTGAAAGACTCTAGTTCTGGTGCTAACATGTCATTGTGTAACAATCGGCACCAATCACACTTAGGAAAATAAATGAAAATGGGTTTTATTACCTCTAAGTATTAAAATTACAAGAAAAAAGATAGTCATGGGTGTTGGCCTAGCCTAGTTCTAAGTCCTTGTGATCCTTCCCTCCATTCCTTTAGAGCTCCTCTATTTATAACTTATATTCCCTATCTAAAAGATATAAAAGATAAGTAACAAATATGATATAATTCTAAATCTCCTAACAGAATCCTTATATTAAAATAACTAATAATAGAATCTTATCTTAATTAATAAATAATAACTAACAATCAAATATCATCTTAATAAATCTTAACTAATATGTTTCTGAAATCTCATGGGATGTAACACATTGTTAGTGACTTCATTCATAGCAGGTGACAACTCAGTAGAGTGAAGATCACTTACCTCTTGTTGAACATTCTCGGAAGGATCCTTATTGGTTGTGTTGGTCCCTCATATGTGGACAGAGACATGTTCGTTGGCTCCATCTACTTACTCTTTTGGAACAGTTTCTGGGCAACTTAGGCTACTTAACCAACTTAGTGGTTCACTAGTTTTCACCCCCTGAACATCAAGTTGGCTACTGAAGAAATATTCTGATTCTAAAAAATCACAATCCATAGTCACATATACACGGTGAGTGATTGGGTTGTAACATCGATATCCCTTTTGATGTGTAGCATTTCTCAACACATGGATCAAATTTGGTTCTATTAGCTTTGGAAATATGAACGAACACAGAGCACCAAAAAACTCGTAGTGGTAACATTTGGATAGGAGGGATATCAGTCTGAGTAGCTAGGATCTGTAGGGGTGTTTTGTGGTTAAGGATCTTTGAGGGTAGCCTGTTCAAAAGATAGGCCAAGGTAGCAACAACTTCGGTCCAAAAATATGTCGGAACCTGTGCATCAAAAATCATGGCTCGAGTCATCTCTAGTAGCTTACAATTTTTCTGTTTTGCTACATCATTCTGTTGGGGTGTGATTGGACAGAAAGTTTGATGGATTAAGCCAATTTCTCTGAAAAATTCCTGCATTGATTTGTTAACAATTTCTCCACCATCATCTAATCTAAATACTTGGATTTTCTTGTCAAACTGAGTGTGAATCATTTGATAAAATGCATAGAACTTATCAGGTACTTCAGATTTGTGTTTTAGAAAATATACCCATGTCATACAAGAGAAATCGTCCACAAATAACACAAAATACTAAAATTGATTTGTGGGAATTAGGAGTTGGGCCCCACACATCAAAGTGTACTAATGAAAAAACAAAATTGACTTTATCGTTGTTAAGAGGAAAAGTAACTCTATGATTCTTTGCCCGTATACAAGTTTCACATTTGATGGGCTCAGTGTTACTAGTAAATAAACTAGGAAATAAAATCTTAAGGTACCCAAATGAAGGATGTCCCAAACGTCT
>Ga0099824_1005098_pt1 | contig 18640 bp, 10 predicted proteins | sample SiratrowhiteBW_FD_76837 | JGI IMG/M metagenome (GOLD analysis project Ga0099824, IMG submission 76837) | Root nodule microbial communities of legume samples collected from California, USA - Siratro white BW | ecosystem: Host-associated > Plants > Roots > Nodule | place: USA: California... | reverse complement strand
ATATATATATATATATATATATATATATATATATATATATATATATATATATTTTTTGTCTTTTTTATCAAATAAAACAAGGTCTTGAATCTGCATTTTAAACTTTTAAAACAACAGAGCTTTGAAAGTGGTGGATATTCACAGTATAGAAGAAGAAAAATTGTTATGTACAAAATACGAAAGCAAGTTTATAATACAAATAATAATATCAAATATGTATACAATAGAAGTATGTGCCTAATTTTGAACTTGTGTATGATAAATTATTGGAAATACGTACATATGAAGTTAAGAGACAAGTTGACTATGAGATGGAGTTTGCTTTATTTTATAATTACCAATAATTAGAAAAAATAATTGAAAAGCAAAGCTTTGCAAATTTTATTGGTTAGTACCAATAAAGAAGTTATTGAATGGAAAGATGATAGGTAATTAATCACATTATACTTCTCTATGAAGTATGTAGGAAAATGTCCTAATTGTGAAAAATAAGTCAACAGAAGCTTTAAATATAGGTCTATGATTTCGTAGGGTTGGAAGTTTTGCCCAATTTCTGATGAATGGCTTAGTTGAACTAATCATAAGTTAATATAAGAGAAAGGAATCAAAGTGAAATGAATTTTTTTAATCTGAGAAAGAGGTTTTCAAATTTAGTGGGTATCACTATGGGATTCCAACAAGGATATTAATGTTCATACACAATGCATGGAAGTCTTTATGGTCAAAAACATAGCAAAAGGAAGGAACCCTTTTGCACTATAAAGTGGTGATGGCAGTAGCTATGCATAAGAATCTTTGTGATGGAAAAACAGAGATGTTGGACTAAGACGTGGGACAATAGTGTTCACTCAAGTTTTGTGTCATTCGCATTAAGCCATCAGTGGAGGGACTTAAATAGTTTCATTTGTTTGATCTCAGATATTTTCATTCCTAATGCCAACACCAAAAGGGCAAAAAATAAAAGCATTAAAGTGTTTTTAATTAAATAAAGAGATATAAATTTTTTTTCTCAAAAGTAAGATGAGAAATAAATTTGCATATCCTAGCATGTTTGGATCTTTATGAAGATTGAATATAGGTATATGTATCTTTTTTAAATGGAGTATAATAACATAAACATGTATAAACATATTTATCTATCATCGATCCTCATATTTGTTTCCGTTTTAATTGTTAAAATATCATTAATTTATTAGAATAAAACTTAATTCACTTATGTTTCAATGTTATTTTTATCTTTGATTCTTTTATATTTGAAAAATCCTTATTTTATTATATAATTTTTTATTTTTTAACTATTTGATATCTACTAAATTTACTTAGTTCTAAATATTTTTCTCACTCATCACAATTTTGATTATATATATTTTTTCTTTTTATTATTTTTTTCAAATGATGTATTTATATGAAAAAACTTAAATACCAATTTCATCAAAATATGATGAAAATGAAAATAAAAATAAACATAGGTTTTTATTTAAAAGTATGTACAAGTACAGTCATATCTTCCACTAACTATTACCAAAGTGTGAAAAAAAAAAAAACAATATTAAAGTCATTACCACTACCACTAATTTAACTCGAATAACATGTTGAAAGGTTGATTAAAGAATTAGGTAGTCTATTGCGGCACATATTCTGTTCTAACAGTAAAGAGTTCTAATTAATTAGAGTAGTTTACTTAGTCTTTAAATATAAAAAATTTTACTAGTTAAATAGTCAGTGTTCATCAAATAAAAAAAAAAAAAGTAATGACCAAGCACAATATAAACAGTTATGTGGAATATATGTTAGTTATTGTTGGACAATAATAAGTTACAATATCATGTTAAAAGATAGAAAAAGCGATGTGAAGATAATTGAAATCCCACTCAAAACAACAACAACAACAGTTGTTAGAAACTGGGGTAGACACATAGGTGACAGTTTCTTGATTGAGGGAGTGCAGCTCCAACCTTGCACTGACACAGTGAATTATTGTGACAGACAACTCCCATGTTACACCACAAGTTCATTAGGTCCTGTTTCTGCCATACCAATAATGTTTTTGCCACTCTTTTCAATGCATCACGCATGCAACCATTCAGGCTCAAGTCAAACATTTCCACTCAATCAATTTAGATCACTTTTCAAAAGAAATTAAAATTTAACAAAACTCAACTGTTTTCATGTATTTTTGTTTGATTTGCATATCTCAAACTAGATCACAAACCTGTTTTATAACTCGTGGAATATTATATCTTATACAACTTTTCTTATATCCCTTTTTTATAATATATTCCGGGTTACATAAGTATGGTTTTCAGTCAAGATAAACATGTTACTGTCATTAGTGTGTTCCATGTACATATATTATCATAGAGGAATAAGAAAATTTAATTCTCTCAGAAAGAAAAGTTTAGTTAATTTTGATAAATATTAGTTTCCAAATCCTGTATTATACTTTCTGTTTTCATTTTTTCTGAGCTTATTTAATATGTATACGTGCCTACAAATATATTAAAATCAAAACAGCTTGATGCAATCAAATAAAATTGAATTTGATTATGTATTTAATGGATTTAATTTGACCTGCGCTTAATTTTTTAATCAAATTGGATATATTTTTGTCTAAAATTTGATGTATAACAAAATGTGAACAACCGTTTTTTTAATAATTTTTTTATACTGGCCAAACAAAGTTAGTTAGCATTTATCAATAAAAAAACCTGATATACTTTAATAAAACTTACTTAATACATTTAAAAAGAAAAGTTATATACACTTAAAGATATTTTTACAGTATCATTCAATTACTGTATATTTATTTATAAATACTTTAAAAATCATACCAGAAGTTCTTTAAATAAGCAGTATAAAATATTTTATACCTTTTTTTGACAGAATAAATTATTTATCCCAATTATTCATGTTCATTATTTTTTTTTAAACTGTTACTTATACTCCCTCAAATAATAGCAATTGCCTTTCACCAATTATTATCCCTAAATGATTCAGTAATTAGTCCAACTATTCCCACAATCATATGTAATTTAATATCTTCACCAGTAATTAGTCCAACATGTAATTTAATATCTTCACTCACATGAGAAATGACCAAAATTTTTTATATTAATAATCATAAAAATCTCAATAAGTTATTTAAAAAAAGTCACAATATTTCTAGTGTTAGTTTAAGTTTTGAAGAAAGAAAACGAATATTCACTTTTTTTGTTCAAAGTATAGCAGGTCCGTGAGAACAAAACATAAGTTTTTTCTTTTACTTATTCCAACTAAACGAATATATATACGAACTTGATTGACCGAACCAAAATATACAAACATATCCATTAAATTTTAAAGAAAAAGCAAAGAACAAGATCTATATTTGGATTCCAATATCTAGTGTTTTACACCTATCATTTGAAGTAAATTCTCCCCACAAAATGTCGATAACTTCAAATTAAAAGGTACAGATTGTGTCTTTTCATCTCAATTGGGATATTCCCGGATACCTATAAATTCAAATGATCCAACACAAACACTTGGGTTCGATTATTGGTTGTTCACAATCTATATGGAACTAAATTCAACACAATCTATCCCATTATTCATTTGACATAATTACATGACCACTGATCACCACTAGGCAATTGTTTCGATGTGATGGTGATCAAGTTTTCTATCCTAGTGCTACCTATAGCTGCCAAAAACGAATAGATCAAACCAAAGATTTCCTGTAAATAAAATTGGATTGAACTAAACATGTACAGTCAAATAGGCCAGACCAACTAATTAAAATGTAATATTCATTATGTAAAATTGATCTATTTGTAAATGTCACTTCATTATAAAACATTTTTTTTAACTAGAATTACTTTTAATTTTTTTCAATACGATCAACATAACCCAATAGTCTAGTCTAATTGAACTTAACAAACTCTCAACCATAAAAATGTTGGTTCCACGATGTAGACTGAACTTAAAAAAACCAAAAAAAACCTCAAACCGTAAAATTGTTGAAGCGAAACAAACCATTTTGACTCGGTCTGAATCACCAGATTGACATGTTTAACCACTACAAATCCTTTTCTTTTTTTCCTTTTTAAAACGCCACAACGAGTAATCTCAACATTTTTTTATCATCCCATAGTCCTACAACTACCTTTAAAATTACAAGTTCAAATATAAAAAAGTTCCTATTGAAAAATTAAAATCAACTTATTCAGTCAACAGATTGATTCGTTTGGAATAATAAATTTGATGAAATCCAAACAATTCGAAACTTTAAACATCCAAATATCAGTTGCTTAACAACATAATTCGTAGTAAACACCCTGCTTAATAACATAACTTGCAGTAAACACCCAAATATCCAAGCTTAAAAACATAACCTGCAGTAACTAGTTTTTAAAGATCATTGAGCGAGTAATGTAACACTAGCAGCCTAAACTTGAGGCAAAACAACTAAATATTTAGCATTTGCTTCTAGTAGAGTCCAAGGAAAAATTTACTAGTTTTCGTAGCCACCATTCACATCATAAACGACCCTGAAAAGTGAAAATATAATGGACCATAGAAGTATTGGGTTTCAATTTAATAGTGGGTGAAAAAAAAATTGGCCTTGCTGAACAATTCTCCTATGCATACAATATCTTATTATATTCATGCAGGTGTCATCGTATAATGAGAACGTTAAATGGCAAATTCAATAAATATTGGTTTAGAGATACAAAACTAATATACATACTTGAGTACTACTGATTTCTAAACTAAATAATCGGTTTCCAAGACTACATACAGTCCAATCTTGTTTTAGACTTAAAAAGTATTACTCACTTTAGTTTCCAGTGACAAACGCATTCAAGCAAAAATATTTGTTTCACATTAATTTGGGCAAAAATTTCGATTTTCAGTCTAAACACAATTCCCTCAACTTTAATCCCGAAATAACACTAAAATAAATATACTGAAAACAGGAAGTGTCTACATTGTTTAAAAAATAAAAAGCTAGTATTCAAAGACCACAGCGTATAACAAAATCCTAAAACTGGAAATCAAGGCTCACATTCCAGTAAATGCTTTCTTCGCACCGCTAGAAGATCCAGCAGGAATCACTTTCAAGACATTGAACCTCACTGTCTTTGAGAGTGGCCTGCATAAGTGGTACAAATAAACATCAGACAGATACATATACCTATAAAATACCCCAAAACAATTACTTCCATGAAATCTCACCTGCATTGACCAATAATGACATGATCACCTTCCTTCACACGGAAACAAGGTGATATATGAGCAGGAATATTGGAGTGCCTCTTCTCATACCTTTACAAAAAAAATCATTTATAATTACATTTCTGCAATCATAAACATACAAAAAAAAAACACTGCAGGATAATACCTCTGATACTTCTTAATAAAATGGAGATAATTCCTCCTAACAATAATAGTCCTATTCATCTTCGCACTATGACATGTTCCTGCTAGGATGCGGCCCCGAATAGAGACATTGCCAGTGAAGGGGCACTTCTTGTCAATGTAGGTTCCTGTAATAAATCAAAGGAGTCGGAGATGCATAAATTACCTATTTAGACAAAAGAATTAACTATATCCTCTCATATGAAACAACAGAAGCACACAGATAATTATATGACATGTGTAATGCCAAGAGTTTTATCAATCATTCTCACCAAAAATTTGGATGTTTAATTGCATAGAAAAAATCATAATATTCTGTTTAATAGATAACCATTTCCAAACAATTCTAAGAGGGCAGACATGACACACTATCACACAGACTAATCCTTAACTCGTGTACATAAAAATGTTCATATCAGAAACATCTCTAACGACTTGGATATGAAATGCTTGTTTAAGAATCATCACAGTAAAAAGACACCCCAAAGTATCAACAATAAATAGGCACCAACTAACAACCAAAAGCCGGTTTGGGAATGCACTTCTATAATATGAAGCATAACATCAACGAGAGGGTTTTCACACAGGAAGTTGAATTTTAACCTAATTAACAAATAGAAAAAGCACACGGCCAAAACAATAACCTATAGATTTACATCTCAAAGAACAAACATTGTACAAGAGAATGGATGAGAGAGAAGAGATACCTTCGACGGCCTCCCTGGGAGTCTTAAATCCAAGCCCAATGGATTTCCAAAAACGGTTTCCACCTTTCCCAGGTCTCTTCCCCTTCCCAGTTTTCTTCGAACTGCGAAAGCGGGGAAAATAAGAAAACTATTCAGCATCAAAACCACAACATGCAAAAAAAAATTGAATCGTTCTTTCAGGTATCTATCTAGTGTACCTGAGGAACACTTTAGGTTGCTTCAGAAACGCCTTCTCGGTCTGCAATACAAAATAAAGAACAAAATCAACGGAAGATCCACAAAAGAACTAAGGACAATTGACAAAGCCAAATGGAGAAATGGAGGACAATCGTACTTGTTCGGCCATGGTGAAGGGATATGACGGAAAATGCTACAGAGGAGAGTGCTGGAGTCGCCGCAAGCAAAAACCCTAATCACTTCTCTCACTGGAGTTTCGAGGGAAAACGCTGCTTTTGTTCAGATTTCCGGTTTTGGGCTTTTCATAGTGGGCTGTGAATTTGCCTCATTATTTTTTGGAAAAAATATAATTAGTTTCATTTTAAATACCTTTTATAGAGTTGTTAAAATAAACTTATTTTCTTCTAAATTTTAAAATAAATCGTGGAATTTTTTTTATCAAAAACTGAAGAACACGTTAAATTGTCAACCTGGACAATTACTTAAAAACTTTTAAATTAATATCATGTTGCATTGTTGTAAAAAGGTGTAATTTCGTGTGTAAAGTTAATTGTGCAAGTTCAAATTCATAAATTATGGGTTACGCCTGGCATTTTTGTATTTCTATATAAACATAACCTAATCAGTTAGGTTTTGCGGACATTAATTTAATCAAAATTGATAATAATAATTTTAAGACTTCAGTTTAAAATAATAAATATTTTGATATTTTTAATATATTTTTTATTAATTTTTTATCTATTAAATATGTAAATATTTTATATTTTCCAATTAAATTTTTATCATTTAATTTTTTAAATAAGTTATATAATTATTTTTTTACTTAATTATTTCACGTAATATTTTATGTTAATATTAAACGAGATAATTTTATGATTAACATAACAAAAAATAAGTGACTTTGATTTAATACAAAAAGTTCTTATTAATAAGATTATATATTTTTTCATGGCTGGTAACTATTATTTAAAACTATAACTTTTAATTTTTTGTGTTTAAGTAGTAATATTATTAAAACTTTTGAAATTGAATGTTGTATCATGGTTCTCGTATAGAAGTGGTAATGAGTAGGATTTGAATAAAATATTGTAGCGAAAAAAAATAAAAATATTAATTAAAAAAATCACTAAATTTGAAAATTAATTAGTAAACCATCCAGACATAATCATATTACATTGTGAGCATAATCATTTTTACATATTTTTCTTAGATATGATATTATAATCCTTAATATTTATTACATATTACAATAGATGTTAAACATAGATGGCGTATAATACTCCATTCAAAAACTACTAATATTTATTCATGTTACACACACACACACACATATATATATATATATATATATATATATATATTATTTATTTGTTCAATTCTCAAATTTTTTTCATATACTTCTACTTTGACCTTCTACATGTGATAATAAACTTTAGAGAAGATAATTCAGAAATTCTCAATAAGTGAAATCTAAACAATTTCCGCTTGCCAATCAACATGTATTTTGAAAATGACAATCCTTTGATTCAGAAAAATAGTTCTTACTAGTTTGTTAATAAATTCAATTTATTTTTTTATAAAAAATACCAATTTACTTTTTAATGTCTCAAAATTTCTTATTTACATTATCTTCATAAAAGGTTTTGAATCCAACCATCATTAACATACAGAGAACAGGGTTAGGAAAAAAAATGTCTATTCCAATACTTATTCTTGTATTAGAAATTAGTAATGGTCCAATAATATCTGCATCTATGTATTATTAAATCAATATGTCAAAAACATGTATTGTTATAGAATAAAAAGCTTCGTGAAATTAAGAATAATTTAACACTAAAATGTAAAAAAAACTTACACTATCAAACAATTAAAAATCAAATTTCATATGAAGTTTAAGATAACTATTACAAAAGCCAACAAATTTACCATATTGAACGGTTTATGATTGAATAAATATAGAATTACATCATAAAACTCATTTGACAACTGGCAAAATTATAAAAAAAAATAACAAACGACTTTTTAAGTATTTATGAAGACACTTGAAATTAAAAATAATGAATATAAAGTATTCTAACTTGTTTAATTAATAGTAAAAACTTACATTGCGAAGATTTTCAATTTTAACATTTTTAAAGTCAAACTGTTTATTACATGTATAAAACATATCTCCACAATTATTATGCAATAAGTCGTGCTTATTGTGAAAATCGTTTCGTTACAGTTCATACAGATTTGACATGATTGAGTATAGAAGATGATTCCTTTCATCGCAGTATTGTCAAAGGAAAAATAATTAACAGAACAAAACACCAATATCAATTCAATACTCTCTCCAGTAATTCTTAAAGTAACAAGACTATACAAGTAACTTTACAAATAATGAATATCCATCAACTTAATCCCTATTGATTCATGTCAAACAAATTTAAAGCCTAATTTAAAGAACTTAACATTATTTCTAATCCTTTTATTTATTTTTAGTTTAACAACCAGATTAGAGAAAGGATAACATTATACCTATACATTGATGGTTTAATAAAAAAGCCCTACTTTAAGCAACTATTAAATTAAATAAAAGGGTATTGCAATATTAAAACATACAGACCAGTAGCAACTATTGGAAAAAGGTAACTAGAACGGGTATAATATACCTGCATCTCAATTATTGCTTTCTTGAATTGAAAAATCTTCCTAAAAATAGAGAAATGTTTGATTTAGTTCTTCAATAAAGACCTCACGGACGCCAAATTTAATTTATAAGATGACTAATCTCAATTCTAATACCAATTCCAAGCATAATAAACCGAACTTAGGGGAAGCTCAATTCCAATGCCAATGACGTACAAGTTGTCACATAATTCGGAGAGCAGTCTTCTTAAAATTTGTCTACAGCATGAGTAAATGAAATCACGCTTCATATAGAAAACTAGGAAAGAACATAATACCATATCGACATCTTCAGTTTCACCCCAAATTCTGTTTCTTGTGATCGTAATCTTCCTCGACCGGACACTGAACATTGTCGTCTATTTCACTCCATCTGCATTAAGAAACCATGACATTATTAAAAAAAGCAGTTGTAGTTGAAATTGTAAGGAAGAATAATTCAAAAATGCTATTAGATACTTAACGCCCATGTGTTGTATTGAACGTCCATACAACTTAATGTGCGCAAAAAAAAAATACCAACCTTCATTAATCATTTAATCTGTATTAACAAGAGAAAAGCTGTCGACAAGATTTTGTTCAGAAATTAATCCATAGACCATAATTAATGGTAGATAATATTCACTGTAGCTTATACTTCAATATCACAATTCAAAACTTGTAAAGACTCACCGTGACAATAATATTTGTCTTAGAACGTGGAGTTCATGTTTTATGCAACCTCACATAACAAGACGAGTTTACAATCACTTTTATATATAATTTGTGACTATTTTTTTAGATATAATTTGACTATACTTTTAGTCGTCGAACCTTCCAATTTGCAATCACGTCTTCGTAAAAAAATAAACACAATCTATTTCGATGTTCAAATAAAGCATCTTCAATACGCTTATGGTCAGGCTGCGCTACAAATTAACCTAGGAAAAGAGTAGATTTTTCATTTCCCTCCAATTGTAGGAATAGTCATACACATAGGATTTGGGACAGGATTGCAGTAATGGACTCCATATGCCCGTAAAAGGAAGACATTTAATTAATTAAAAACATAGTCTTTGAACCATTTAGGTGTTTGGACCATGCGTTTACTGGGTTCAGTAACAATACCCTCCACCATAGGAGAATCTTTGTCGTCAAAGTTGGTCATAGTATGAGTTGGCACGGTTGAAATGGTTGAGGATAGGGGGGGTGTATTAGCAACCTATAATAGTATGATCCTTTTATAGACCAACCTCAAAACTAACATAGACCCAACAACCTTTTCCGCCAGCAGGTCCCCACCTAACTTTTTATTATTATTTTTCCTTCTATAATAAACTTTCCAAACTTCGTCCTTCTCATTTACATTCGGCCTAACAATGTTCAGATAGCTAGACAATTTCTTAGACAATTATATCTGAATATATCTGAAAGGAATGTGTTAGCGAGGAAGACTGATATTTACTGAGAAAAAGGTGGCAGTACCCAGGATGATCTAGGCATGTACAAAGAAGATCAATTGAAATCTTGATTAGAAGAGCTCATCAAATGACACGATAGCAAATAATTAGAGGCAGGGGTAGACCAGTAAAGACTCTTCAATTGAAACCATTAGGAAGTATATATAATTAAATGGCCTCTTTAAAGAATTGTTTACAACAGAAAAAGGCTTTTGGTGGTATTATTATCATTTATTAACAGTTATAATTCTAGGCACATGCAGTCCAACCTAGAACTGGGCTGCTAATCCTAGCTGGGGTTTTAAATAAATGTGTAGAAGAACAGTTTATAAACTCAAAAGTAGAAGATAAACCTTTTGACGTTTTGGATTTGGGGGGCTTGAGTCAGAATCACCCGGTCTGCGTGATGTCCCGACATCAGTTTCAACCTGCATGCACATAGGATGATCAGTTTATTTTGTCTTTTTTTTTTATAGGAGACGTAGTTACAAAACTTAATTTTCACAACTTGACATTCAATGGTTGAACAAGGCAAAAAAGACAATAATAAGAAAATTCTCCTGCATAATCTCGCCTGAATTTTTTGCTGTTATATCTGTTCAGCAACTTCGGAGACAGTGACACCCAGAGGGATTTGAGTAAAGGATAAAGAAATTGGAATCTTTCAAATATGATATTCCCTACGTGTGTGTCAAAAGTCAAGAACCACTCACAGTGGGCGAGAGAGGCTTTGGTAGTTGATGTTGACCCAATAGCAAATGTAATCGAGCAAATAAAAAATAGAATAAGGAAAGCAAACGATTAAGTATGCACACCTGGGTTGAAGAATCTTGAGCCATGTGATCTTCTGAAGGATTTCCATCTGACCCTACTTGTTGAGATATGACTGGCATGATTTCACGGAGCATATTTGACAAAAATATGCCTTCTTCACTGACACTAGGCTGTGCTTCAGGGACTTGGGTAGCACCCCTTGATGTTGCAGCATGATCTGAGGTAGAACCAGCAGTTATTCCTTGTACACTTGAATCTTCCACATGAATTTCTCCACCAGGAAAGAGTGACCTTAATAACTGAAGAACACTGCTTGGTATTTGTCGCTCAGGTTCTTGGTTGTTTTGGGGTCCACTGGCAGCAAGAATATTGATATTTACAACACGAGAATTAGATGGCTCCGGTCTTGTGCTTGGAGTTGATAACGATCCTACTACAACAGAGTTCAATGGCAAATTAAATAAAATCAAATTTATCTCACAAATTTTTACAGTATAAATAAGATAATTTTAAAATCCGAAAAATAAGTAAACCATGAGCTATATGAACAGGGGTATTGACTGATCACAAACTGATGAATTTGTGTAAGCAAACAATTTAATGATTACAAATAGTCGGTTAAATACAAGTGCTGACATATTTTGTTTTTAGTAGAATAAGAAAAAAAAATAGTCTTAGTAAAAAAACTTTAATTTATTAGTTTTGTTTGAACTCCATAAATGGTTGAAATAATTGAGTATGTGTTTGCATATTAACATTAATTTTTTTTCCTTTTATGAACATACTCTGGCAATTACTAAAGACCAAACACATGCTCACTTACCTCAAACATTAACAGAATTCAAACAAAGCTAACGGAATGGAAGCTTTTGTACTAAGACTATTGTTTTTTCGTATTATACTAAAAATGAAATACGTCAATATTTGTTATACTAAACAGATTATTTACCCAGAAAAATAAAATAAATTAAGGAGAGAGCACCAAAACAAAAAAAGCGAACCTAGGAGAAATGTTTGCAAAAAAGAAATCCTCCATAGTTCGTTGATAGGTCTATTGAGCCAACACAATTTTGAAAAAAAGACTATAGATACCATGTAAAAACTCCAAGGAAGAGAAAAACATTGAACTGAAACCGTGTGTTTCTGAAACAACACATGCGCATTTATATTGATAAAAAGGAATCAATACAATAAATAGAGATTTGACAGATATGATACGAGAATAAATAAAGAAGTTCCTAATAACACATATATAATATACGTATTCCTGACTATATTATATAGGATCAGCTCCTTATTTCTACAATTATAACAATATTCTTGACTATATAACATAGTTCCTTATTTCTATAATTATCACAATGATAAATGAAGTAGAACACTATTATTTCTATAAAATAATTTTCGACGTATAACCATTGTACTGGAAAAAAGAATACACAAACAGCTCTCAAATTTCAAATACAAGAGAAAGAAAAAACAGGAACAATATAACATCAGATTGCATAGCACTACATCTTCAATCAGACGAAATAAGTATTGATTATTTTAACGAATTTCTCAAATTTCCAATACAGTAGCAAAAGAAAAAGGAGGAATATAACATCAGATTGCATAGCACTGCATCTTCAATCAAAATAAATAAGCATTAATTATTTTAACAAATTATAACAAGATAGTTTTGGATCAAATACTCTGCATACCAACTAGAAAAAAGAATCAAATATTAATCTGAAAACTTCTTGTAAAAGGAAGAAATCAGTGGTTTCAGATATTGAAAGACATTTGTTAAATTACCATTCCTTGTAGAATCATCTGTGGTTTGCCTTTCCAACATGGATTCAGTAGTTGATGGTACCGCAGCATGATGTTGACTTGAATGTTGAGATCTCTGTTCACTATTTACATGTCCAGAAGACACTTGTTGAAATCTCCCAAGAATGGGATAGTAAACCCCTATAGAATTACCAGATGATTCTGAGGGTGGACGGACCACAGGACCTGGTACTGCTGCTGCAACCATGGTTCTAATAGGCACTAACCTTACTCCTGGTTCCCCAGCAAAAGATGCATCTGGACGCCTAGAGTTTGCCTGATTAACAGGATTTTCACCTGGATTTCTTTGTACTGAGGCAGGTTGTGTATCATTGCGTTCTTCTTGATTGGTATTGGATGATGTTGATGAGGTACCTAATTATAGAAATGATGTTATATATAAGTTAAAAACATCATGCAAAACAACAGAACCTAGTAGACTACAAAATATACATAATGTACCTCGTCGTATCTGTATATCTATACGCCTAGGGAAAAAGCTTGAACCAAGTCCACTACCTAAACTTGAGTTAGACTGTGCAGCTCCCACAGGGACAGCACCAAAGCTTGTTCCAGGTTGAAAAGGAAGGGGCTGGAACCATGCAGGTCAATAAGCAAAAGCAGTATAGTCATCATGACAAGAACTATAGGAAGACAAAAAGTACCTGAACCATGATGTGGTTAGGACCATTTGGGGATATAAAAACAGCAGGCCCACCATTAACTACAGCTTCAGACTGCAGAGAAAGTTAATTAGTATTTAGAAGCACAAACCTAACATTTAACTAACAAGATACCAACAGTGGGAAACCAAGCCTACCGGTGTTTGACCCAAACGCAGTGTCATGGTTGTGCGACCAAGCTCGAGTAAAAATGCACCAAGGTTATAAAACAAAACTCCAGTTCTCAAAGCCCTAGACTGAATGCTTGACCGCAACACTGGGTCAGTTACATCTGCTTGATTCTCCAGCTGCCTTGATAGTTGCTGTAGAAGTATATAATGAACATGGCAATTTTATATGTTTAGCAGAATAAAGAAAATAGTTATATAACTCCAAAGGCCTACTTTCAAACAGTGCAGGAAGCAAGAATAAACACTTCAAATTTTGAACCATTACAAAGTCATGTCAAACACAGAAGAAAAATCTAAGGAGATGTTTTAAAACTCACAAGTAGGCATTCGCCAGCTTGTTCAACAATCATTCGTCTGGTAGAAAGTAAAACTTCTGCCAACAATGTTGGAGATGAAAACCCTTCTGGAGCTGAACCTGAACGTGAAGAAACAGGTCTAGTTTCTACATTCCTCTGAGCCTCAGCTGCTTGGGCAATATCCCCCCCTTCTCTGACTGCCAGTAAAATGTGTCATTCTAAAAGAACAATAATGCAGCCGAAGCCAATGAAGGATAACTATTAGATTCAACATGGCATGCTTACCAATCGCATCAAATTCATGGCTTATGTGACTTAAATATTGGGACAAAGTTGTCAAAGAATCAGGAATGACCTACAAAAATTGTTCGATTTCTTGTCAGCATTAGAGGAAAAGACTCAAAATGTCAAATATAAAAGAATATGTACACCTGAATGAAACTAAAAAAAGGATTTAGCACATACAGGAGGCTGCAAAGACCCTAGAGATACTGGCACTGGAGCTCCAAAGGCATTACGTGATCTATCAGACAAAATCCGAAAACCCGATTGTTCGGGTTGAGGATGAGATGAATCAAATATCCCACTAGAGCCTGAAGTTCTTCCATGGCCTTGGGAATCATGCTCCTTCATTCAATCCAATATGCCCATATGTCATGGAAAAGAGTTTCAGATGAATATACACTTAAAAAGGGCATGCAAATACCATTTTTTATCAGTCACGCATCATAAATTCATTATAGCACTCCAATACCCAATGGAAAGAGAATGAATATACAGAAAGATGAATTTACCCTGACGTCAATCCCTTCACCACTCACAAAATTTTGAAGTCCAATGGATCCTAGAACAGCAGAAACGATCTGCAAAGGAATAAGATAAAGATTAAATTTTCAACCCCAGAAAAAAACCTCAATGTGCCCCTTTTTCTTCAAATTTAACTATACCCTATTGATTTCAGGTGCAACTCCATCACCCTGAAAAGGCACATTGAAAGTCTCAATAAAAACACCAGGGGCTACTTGACTACTGTGACTAAGGCCGGTGAGGCTTGAGCTTGAATTCGGTTCACTCGCTGCAATACGGCGGTAAGCACCGAGATTAGTATACCTTACCTCTTTTTATTAAGGGTAAGCATGTAGGTAACCCACAACACAAGATCAACTAGAAATTTCCTTATCCAGTTCCCCACCCCTTCAAGAAAAAAAATTACAGTGACAATTTTGTGAGTGCCCAAATGGAAAATCATCAAACACGATGACTACTTCTTGAATTTCTTCTTACACAAATAAGGCATGCTCTTAGGAATACGTTCGAACACAATCAGGTAAAAATTGTGAAACTAAACTAATTACCTAGTTTAATTCTTGCAGGTGCACCAGATAAATGGCACTATGAACGTGTGCTTTGATCATCTTACCTGATTCTCCAGGCAAAAGAAATTAAAAGTCGCAAACCTACTTCGTCCACTGGTTGAATTATAATTCATGTTTTCCCCCAGGCATGCTTTTATTTAGGTATAAAAAATGGAAACAAACAAACGAGTTTCAAGCTATAACAATATCTTCTTTGCAAGAAAGACCTAGTATATATTTCACCAATTTTCTACTTAAAGAGAAGATTTGCTACAAAAAGAAATAAGAAACCTTTACTATAAATCCTACTAAACAAGAGCACATAAGTTTCACATCAATTACAATAGCAAATGATAATGTACATAATCACATCAAACCTGAATGATTGGGCAGACTTCCTGGTGGTGGTAGGTCAGGTTGCCTCACAACCAGATGCAAGGTGTGACCATCTTCAACATCTACTTGTGTTAGGGACGAAACCCATTTTGAAGATATGAAAAAATAGGGATGTAGTTACAGCATCAAAACTTCATTGACATAACAAATCATGGCTTTTGTACCTAATCAAATCATCCAGAAGAGATCTTCTTCGTTTTTGTTCATAAAATTAATTGCTGAGATAATATTAATATACTTGGCAAGCTAAAAAAAAAAAAAATATAACACAGGTCGATGGGCCTACATTTCAACTTCATACTTTTCTGTAAAGGTTCAAGCACGTTAGTACAAAAGTCAAAAGTCTCCACTCGGTAGAAATTTTACTATCATGGCAGTGTCCCCTCTTATCAATCCAATTTTTATGTGCTGCAGTCTTTTTGTCTCAAAATCTAAACTCTTGAGAAAACGTTCCATCACAATACTGATTACTACACTTAAACAATACGGATCATATGTTTTACAAACACACATTAGAAATTTTATTAAAGTGGATTAAAAAATTACTACAAAAGCTAAAGACATAGCCCCTTTCCAGACAAGTAAATGGAACAGAAATTTGACACAAAAGGAAACACCAGATTACATCATATCATTTTGTATTTACGAAATCCAAGTCTTCTCTCATAATTAATAACTACTTAAGGGCAAGATAGCATCTCTTTAAAAGCTACATTGGCTTCCTTTGTAAGTCCTTCAACAGAGTGGAAAGAGAAAGAAATAGGATACGATACGCAGACAGGAGCTGATCATCCTTTAGAACTTTTCCTTGGCAAATTAATCGTTGTCGTTCAGATAATACTCCAGTTACAGAAGCAATCTGTTCTTTCAGGGCAGGGACTGGCATCTGCAGAACAGGGAATATTGTTGTAGGAAAAGGACAATTAGTAACAGATCTTTAAGCAAGTTGTCAGGTAATTCAAAGAGGCAGCCTTATGATCAGATATCTTAAACAGTGTTGCAGTCCAAAAGCAAACATATTAGGATGTGTTGGATATGCAGAAAAAAGTGGTTTTATTGACAATTTATTTCGGAACTTTTCAAAAGCTAATCTTTCCATGCTTTGGAGAATCTTTTTAGTTTTTTGCCTATTATGAAAAACCAATTTAACTATTATAATGTTTTCAATTTTTTTCATGAAAGATTTTTTTTCTTTTGAAAAACCAAATAGACCCTTAATGTTTTTACCACTTATCACGTTTCTACAGCAAGGCGGAGCAAGAAGCAAGATAAACATACAGAAACAGAAAGTCCTCACAATGAAATTCAAAAAACAAGTCAAGAAAGATTATACGGAGTCAAAAAAACACCTGTTTATCCACTCGGAGGGTGTACGTTTGAGAATCCAATGTTTTAATCTTTATTTCAATAGTGGTTTCTGAGCTTTCAGCACTGTTATTGATTGGGATCTTTTCAGTACCATTACTTCCCATTCTCCACGTACCACGTAATACTCTGTAAAATGAAAGTATACTGAAAGCCATTAAAAGGTCTGCCAATATTTCCTTTTTCTTCCAAGATAAAAGATTATTGAGCAAATCATGTGAAACCAATAAAAAAATACAAAAATGAAAGAAACGTACACTGCCGTATTTGGAAAACAAAAATACAACTAATACTACAGCCTGGGTAGAAATTAAATCCTAAGACCTTAATGATAAAGAGAACAAGTCCGAAAAGTAACCAGATATGAGGGGAAGCCACAATTATAAATGGGAGTTGTGTTATAACCCAGCCAATATGGGGCTAATCCTCCATCAGCCCCATTAGGTTGGAAAGAGAAGACCATCCAGAGGAAAGAATAGACAAACCAGGCTATGATACATTGACGCATAAGAAAAATTAGACAAACAAATAAAAAAATACAAGGAAAGAAATGTGCACTGCCATATTTAGAAAAGCAAAAACACAATTGACACTGAAATTGGCTTGCTATGCTAACTGCCTGGATAGAAATCTTATCATACGACCTTAATGATATAAAGAACAAGTCCAAAACAATAATCAGATAAGAGGGGGAAGCCTCTAGTTATAAATAAATGGGACTTGTGTTGCAACCCAGCCAATATGGGCTGACACTACTCCATCAACCCCATTAGGTTGGAAAGAGAAGACCATACCGAGGAAAGGTTAGACAAACCAAGATATGATACATTGACGCATAAGATTAGATTTGTGTTTGTTCAGTGAGAAATCATAAACATTTTGAAATGTACAGAAAGAGAGTCTATATTCGTTAAGCAATTTATTAGATAATCGATAACAAAGAATCTTGAGAACTATAAGAAATTCAGATCAGAACTATTGGAAAGCGCCATTAAGGCTCAAACCCATTGAAGCAAACTTAAAACAGAAGCACTCCTATAAGCATAATTATTGGTCCTGAATAACATCCCATAACAGCTGACCACAAAAATGCTATAGCAAGATGCCAGGTCATCGGATTACCACTACTAAGTTTTGTATACCAACATACATACACATTCTCATAAAAAAAAAAAAAAAAAAAAAAAAAAAAAAAAAATTATATAAATATCAAATATTTTTTATTTTTTGTCCTTCTTACTTTTTTTGATTTTTTTTTTTATTTTATCGTTTTTATATTATAATAAATTAAAGAGAATGGTTTAAAGAACTCTAAAAATTATAAATTTTTTTAATTTTGATTATTTTTTTTTTTTTTTTTTTTTTTTCTTTTTTTTTATGAGTATGTGTATGT
>Ga0099824_1005097_pt1 | contig 18644 bp, 8 predicted proteins | sample SiratrowhiteBW_FD_76837 | JGI IMG/M metagenome (GOLD analysis project Ga0099824, IMG submission 76837) | Root nodule microbial communities of legume samples collected from California, USA - Siratro white BW | ecosystem: Host-associated > Plants > Roots > Nodule | place: USA: California... | reverse complement strand
CGGATGAGTATGCCATCCGGTTGTCATTTCCAAATAAAATGATTTTTTTTTAAATGACAACCGGATGGGGTGTCATCCGGTTGTCATTTTATTTTGAAATGACAACCGGATGAGGGTGTCATCCGGTTGTCATTTTATTTTGAAATGACAACCGGATGGGAGTGCTATCCGGTTGTCATTTTATTTTGAAATGACAACCGGATGGGGGTGCCATCCGGTTCTTAATTTTTTGCCCCGTATGAATCGGATAGGGTCAATTGTGGAATTAAAAATTTATATTAGGGTGCAGGAAGAAGATATTAGGGTGGAGGAAGAATTTGTCAGTAAAGTGATAAAAGTATTTTTGGACAAAAACTTCCTTACTGTACAAATTCTAACTTATTTATATAGTGCTCTTTGATGTGTACAGTACTATTTTTTTAAAAGTTTTTAACGTTTTTATTACTTTTTCTTATTATATAACAGATTTTTTTATTTTTAAAAATATTATCAAATTCTTTATTTAATTTTTTTTTATTTTTATCAATCTAAAATATAAAAGCTAAAAAATCTAAGATAATAATGTAAGAATTAAAAGGTATTAAAATAATAATATTTATTAAGATTTAATACATAAAAATTACATGTACACAAAGACTAAATAAATCTTTAAATAATTATTTAATCATAATTTAATGTATATTTAAATAGAAAATAATATTTTATTATTTTATGATGAAAAGAGACATTTTTTTTTATTTACTAAATTTAAATTTAAAAGATGAAACATTCCAGATGTACGAACTCTGAAACTAGAAAGGTGAGTATTAAATGGATTAGAAAAATTTTGGTTTTTTTTAGATTGATTCAATTTGAGTCAAGTAACAATTAAGCTGAGATTAGTTCATTTGAGTAAGTTGGAACAATTTTCATTAATCCGTGTTTTTTTTAAAGAGTAAAATCTCATGTAATTTTTTTTATTTATTAAGTTTGTGCGCTTGGATTAAGAAGTGGAAATAGAATTAAAAAAAATGATGAGAAAGATAATAAAAAGTGTAATTATAGGATAAAAAAAAAGGAATGGGGTGAAAAAATTATGAGTAATTGGATGAATGTTATAGAATAAAAAATTAATTGATATATTTAAAAAAAATTACCAAAGTGTCATTCTATAAAAATATTGAATTTAATGTTAAAAAAATATTTTAATACATATCATTTATATTGGATTAAATTATCTTTCTCCTTATAAATAATATATTCATGTATAAAATAATGGTTAACTATCTGTAATTTTATAAATAACTTAATGTAAAAATTTAAAATTTTAAAAATTTAAATTAAAGTTGAAATAAAATTAAAATAAATAAAAATTATTATAAAATGTTAGGGGTGATTATGTTCAATCATACCATGTTAAATTGGTTGAATAATTTCAATGTCAACATCAATAATTAGAAGGATTTTCATGATTAAGAAATTGTTGATGATCCTTATTCATTTTATAACTTAATTAGACACTATTAGGATTAATCACATTTAATTTTTTCAAAATAATATTTCATCAAACCAATTTGACCATCCTAAGATAACACGTGTCTCAACAATATAGCTCATGCTACAATGCTGTAAAATGTGTGTAATAATAATATTGTTTGAAAAATCTCATTCTCTATATTCTATTTTGATCGTTGTTTTGTTGACCTCACTACATTAGTGACTATTATCAAATATATTTCAATTTGAGTAAAATACCTCGAGCAAATTTTCATAGTATAGAGTTGAGAGATAAAGTAGTCCAACCCTTAGTATGCTTTTAAATAGTAATAAAATTGTGAGACATATTCAATAAAGAATGAGAAGTTCATTATCTTAAGGGAAAAGATTGGCCTTACAAATTTTGCAACATATATAATCATCTTTATCATGCTTGTTGAAGAACTGAATATCTAAACCTCCTCCACTTTATGCTAGCTTAGGAGGTGAAACTCTATCCATTATTACATGGTTTATGTCCTTCCTATACTTTTCAATTTTATCTTTCTTGCTTTTGAAAGAGAAAGACATAATTAATGAATTGAAATATATTAATTTAAAAACTCATATGAATTAAATATATATATATATATATATATATGTCATTCATAGTAAATGAAAATAAACATACATAAAGTCAACATAGACCATTGAGCTACACCTCAATATGTTAGACTTGTTCATTCATGAGTTTTTTTTTTAATTGTCAACACTTCTCTTTTAGCAATTTTATATTGTCATTAAGTCATATTTAACAATTTTCAGACAATATATTTTCTACACTTAATGTATCTACAACTTTATACAAACTCTTTGTAAATTTGTCAAATTGAGTATCTAGAACATTCATATGAGCTTTTTCCTTTTGGTTTCCTGTGAAGAGGTACCACCAGATGAGATACAATAAATTCACCAAATGTCTTGATAAATGACTACTCCAACTTAATCATTCATGTTCACCCTACACTTTGATGATTCATAGTTTTACATACTTGATTTGTCATCCTAACTATATGTCCTATCATGATTCACATTCCACAATTCTTCTAGTAAATCACATTGTTGAAACTCTGGACTTAGTTGTGAATGGTCTTGCCTACTAATAAAAACACTAGTTATATGAATATTATATGCATGTTTGGACCTTATAGAAAATTCTTAAAATAGTGTAATCAAATCATCCCAAACTTTCTTTTCTATCTATTTTATACATTACTTTTGTTATCCCAACTCAAACCAAACTATCTTAAGGGCTTAACAATCTTTATGTATGTGTGCATCCTCCAATTATTATCCACTTGATTACCCATCTTTGTCTCATCAACCATAATGATTAATAAATATATATCCACACTATTCATCCATTTGGTGGACTCGTGAACATCATAACCAATATCTAGTAAAGTATCCTTTCCTGCTATTCATACTCTAACTTATTGCAAGGAGAAGTCTTGAGATTATAATAAAATGATATAAGATAACAAATAGGATAAATAAAACATCTTCAAAAGTGGTAAAAGTTCCTGGAATAATAAAAACACTTTGAAGTCATAAATACACAATAAAAACTTATAATATTAAATGTTATGATTAACTACAAAATTAACTTCTTTGATAACTTCTCCACATATGATTAGCTATAATGTTCCTCAAGGTTTTCCCTTGTCTATAATCATTCTCATGAATTTGCAAGATGGACCTATCTACTTTTTTGCATCATCTGCTAGTGATTGATCATTGTCCACTCCCTACAAAAAATGTGAAGGATGCAACTTGTTAACTATATTCCTCACTTCAAAACAAATAATGAGATTTTGTTCTACTAGTTATGGTAGGGAATTTTTTTTCTTAACACATTAATCATTTTCTTAATCACATTTTTAAGTGATGAATGATAATGGTTAAACAATTCCTATAAATTTTGTGAGTCTCACTACAAATACTCTTTAAGATTGTATTTAACACCTCGATACCATGTAATAATATGATAAATTTAGAATTTCCAAAGTGATATATTCCTACATAATATCCTCGATACTCGTAGATCATCATTTATAAAAAGATATTTCAATATCCTCAAATTTGATGTTCTTCCTTTTTTATCCAACAATGACTCATGTGAATTTCATCTTAAAATCACATGCAACAAAAACATTTTTTATAAAATGAATTTCTTTATCACAAAAATGAGGTGTATATAATTAGAGGATCTTGATTTTAACGTGAGTTATTTGATCCTTAAATAATTTTAAAATGTCACATATATAAATTTTATTAAAAAAATATTTATGATTACATAAAAACATACACATAAAAGATTAAATAAATTTATATTTCAGTTACATTGAATTATCAATTAAAATAAATTCTAATTAATTATCAAAATAATCTCTTTTATCAAAATTTTCTTCCTACCTAATAAAAGTTATTAAAGTATAAATAATGAATAGATTGAAAATAAAAGAAAATATATTTTAAAAATTAGAGAGTTTTAAAATTTTGTGTAAAAAATGTCTTTACAAAGCCATAACAAGTCTTAATCTTTCTATGTATTGTTTTTTATAAGTATGAATCTCTCCTTAGTCTAAATGTTTAAGGGATAGGGTGTTTGTAAAGATATTTTAATGGTTAAGTTAATAAGATAGTTCAAATCAAAATTATGGTTAGGATGTAAAGAGTTCAAAAGGTCATAAATCTTAACATAAATTATAGATTTTATTTTTTATATAAATTATGTTATTATGATGACTTGACTTAAGGGAGGAAGAGACGGAAATTAGAAGTGTCTTGATTCTCCAAAAATGATTAGAGACGTATAAAAAATGCTCTTAGTTTTAAATTGTCCATTTTTGCTTTAATTACATTAATGTTAAGTAGTGATGTTGTTTTAATTACATTAATGTTTAATTAAGATTGAATTTTATTTGAATTGAATAGAAGATGAATTATTTGGTTGTTTCAGTAAAAAAATCTGAAATAATCCCAAATCCTAAAAAAATATGATGGATGTCCTTTTACCATTTTATTTAAAGATCCCACGATTTTTTTTTTTATCATGCTTAAGATTTGAATTGTAAATAATATGTATACTCGTATAATTAAAATCTAAATTTTAACTACTCTATAAGTCAATATATGATATTTATGAATTATAAATATTATTTAACCTAATTTATATTATTTTGTGATGAACTTTTGATTTTAATATTGTGGTCTTACTCAGGTCCAATATGCCTCTTAAACCATTCTAACAATTTGCTTAGCAAGCTAATATTTGACTAAGGTTTTTTATTAAATTTTCATTTTAAAGATCTCTTACTTGCATAATTCAGGTTGATAATCAACTTGACTTCTGATTCAGCGGACACAAATGATGAGTATTGATATATTTGATCGTGAGAAGCTGAAAAACCAAACTGTAATAAGAGTTTTGAAGATGGAGTGTTAAAAAATGTAAAGGGTGACCCAAGAGTATCACTGTAGCAAAAAGTATAAAACATATTGTGAAACATTTTTCTTCAATATAATGTTTGGGATATTAAACATAAATCTTTTTAAAGATAAACAAATACTATTTTAGAGAGTGATTCAAGAAGGTTCCCGAGGTATCTTTAAGACAAACGTCCTACCAAGAGTTAAAAATGAAATTGAATTATAAAGTATATCTAAAACATTATAGAAATGAATTTTTCAGTTCATATATGAATCCGTCACCGCTAGATACCCGATAAAGAAATTAAATTTCTGAATTGTGTTTGAATCGGAAAGGGAAAGATGAAAATCCAACACATACCATGTCTCCAAGACAATTATTCTTATCTGTATGAATCTAATCCAACATTCATCCATTCATTTTTCTCTTAGATTTTGCTGAACCAATCTGAGTGGCGCAGGATCGTGGATGAGACCACCAAGGAAGCGGCGGCGGTGGACCCCGCCGAGCCGGAGAAGATTCTCGAAGCTGCTAACTCGCAAGGCCTCAATCTCAAACTCGTCCTCACCACGCACCATCACTGGTATGATGTACTATACTATAATGTTTTTGTCTTTTTCCGACATGTTCCGTATGATGTTTTGTTTTACCGTTTATTGTTGTGTGACAGGGATCATGCTGGTGGAAACGAGAAGATAAAGCAACTGGTGCCTGGAATCAAGGTCTATGGTGGTTCCATCGATAACGTGAAGGGTTGCACTGACAAGGTTCAAAACGGTGATAAGGTCTCTCTTGGAGCTGACGTCACTATATTGGCCCTTCATACACCTTGGTATGCTATTGCTAACTCACCTTTTCAAGTGTTTCCATTAGTGCACTACACTGTAGAGTATGGATTGGAACAGTACCTGTTGGGTCATGTTTGGATGAATTTATTATCAGAAAAGAGAATAGAAAGGTAAAATGATTTAAGCTTCTCTAACAAGTTAAAATTAGTTTATGTATAATCTAACTTTTGAAAGTGTTCTCGTATTTCATTTAACCAGATACCAATTTTTTAACTTTTTCAAGTGAAATGAAATTAGTCTGGTTGAACACAACTTAGAAGTGCTATGGAGAACTTTCCTACAGGAAATATGAAGTTTATTTTTGAAGAAGTTCTCAAAAACACTTATAGCGTTTGTATCCAAAAGATTCTAACTTGAACTGAAACAGGTTTGAACAAGTCATAAACTTGTTTAGCAGTTGTTAGCTAGGACCAAGTGTAATGTTTGAGTACCAAGAATTGTTAGCTGTTCTGGGTGAATATTGTGCTATGGTCTTTGACACCCAGAACTATAACTTTTTGTAATGTATTTCTCTTGCCAGAAAAGTATGCATAGAAGAATAAATTTTGTAATGCTTGCTGAACTTTTGCCAATTGTTCTTATCCCCTGTTAGAGGGTTTTAATCCTGCTTATCTGATGATTAAAAAAATTGATGTGCCAACTTCTGTGAAAATATACCAAGAAGGCATTGCCATGCTTCATTGGCCTTCTTATTTTATTTTAGTATTAATTTTTGTTGCTGCATTATCAGTTGTTGATATTTATCATTCTTTCTGGTATTTCTTGATGTTTGCTGTAGTGATTCAACCTCGATTCTCCCTCTTTCTAGACATATTTACCTCTCTTGTTAACATATGCAATATTTGTAACTTGCTCAGTCACACAAAAGGCCACATAAGTTACTATGTTACCGGCAAAGAGGATGAGCATCCGGCTGTTTTTACTGGAGACACATTGGTAAGATGACTGATTTAATCTTTATCATATCAGAAAAAAAAGTAGTTATTTTGGAACACATGTAATAAACTTATTCTTAAAGCTGTCGCAAGTGCTTGAAGTCAAGGTATGTGACTTGTATTTGGCTCTCTCTTTTAAAGCTTACATGTAAATGAATTTTGGAGAGGCTCTTCTTCAAATCTCTACATTTGCTGTCTTATTGCTGGTTTACAGTTTATTGCTAGTTGCGGGAAATTTTTTGAGGGAACTGCTGAACAGATGTATCAGTCTCTCAATGTAACACTAGGTTCATTACCAAAGACAACTCGAGTATACTGTGGCCATGAGGTAAATCTCACCATCCACACTGAAAAAATTGATTATGGGAGTCTAAATTTTGTTTATCTATATAGGTAGTGTCAACAATGATTGATCTTCTTATAATTTAAATGATGAATGAGATTGATCCAAAGGACTTCTTAAACAGTTAGTTCACGCATGATTTTGCCTGGTAAATACTTTTAATTTGATTAATGGAGAAAGGGGGTTGGGGAATGACGTAAAAATTTAAAAAGTTGTAAACAATCCAGACTAATCTTCTTGGTCCAGTTCACACACGTTAATATTGTGTAAAAACTGTGTAGTATGGGAAATGCACACCAATTTCTCTGTGGCATATAGTAGTCAACCTGTTATGAATATACTGGAATAAGAAGTTGAAATGAATTGATACTCAATTCTTGTAACAAATTTTTTGCTGAAGTTAGGCTATGAGGTATTCATGAATACTGTTTTCCTAACCTTTTGTTATGCTAGAGTCTGTGTCTGTCCATTAAGTGCATAGATTGAAAAATTATATTTTGGGTTAGGAGCTAGCATTCTGCCGCAGTAACCCTTGAGCAAGTAAATCAATAAATCCTTCATTCTTTAGAACACAATTCTATGTTTCTTCTGAAAAATAAAATATAACTGGTTTTGAAATATATAAGATTCAGCTACTCAGATGTAAAGTTATGATTTGTGAAGAAGTGAATTGCTTTTGATAATCTGTAGTGACTGTTCATAAGAACTCGTTTGTTTGGAATTGGTCGTGCAGTTCTGCTTATCTTGCAAAACTTATGTCTTACATTAAGTAAAAACTGCAGCTTTGAGGCATAAGGTGAGGAGGGAGAAATTTTAGATTGTTTTACTTTTTGGCCTATAAAAGCCTAAACTCTTAGTGGCTTATTTCTTATATGCTTTTTTCACTTATATATATTAATCACTTGTAAGAGTGTGAAGTTGTTTTTCTCCAGTACTCAGTGAAGAACTTGCAATTTGCTCTGACACTTGAGCCAGACAATTCTAGGACACAACAGAAATTAACCTGGGCTCAGAATCAGATACAAGCTGGTCAAGCAACAATTCCCTCTACCATTGAGGATGAGTTGGAGACCAATCCTTTTATGAGGGTTGATCTACCTGAGATCCAGGTTTGTCACCTCTCCAACCCCTCTTCAAAGTGTGAAACAAATATATTATTCCCTGTTGATTAGAGGGCAGAATGAAATGTATAATCAGCAAAGCTTTCAGGAGTTTATTGGTGCTTTCTACAATCCAACTGAAATTCTAACATATTTATTTAGAATAGAAGCTGTTATTTGTGCACTTTTTATATATTTTTCTTGGATAAAAAATACAGTGACTTACAATGGTTGAACCTGAAGCTTTTCTTAAACTGTGAACATTTGCAGGAGAAGGTGGGCTGCAAGTCACCTGTTGAAGCATTAGGAGAGATAAGGAAGCGGAAAGACAACTGGAGAGGCTAATGAAACTAGCATTGTCATTTGTTCATAGTTCAATTTCCCTTTCTGTTTTATCATATGAATAAGGCCTTTATGCAGATACTGTAACCGTTTGATTTACCTGAAACTGAAATTGCAGTCAGAGGCTTGTCTAGTTAATCGAAATACTAAAATGGTCTATTTCTTTTCATGTCATTTACGTGTGAACTTGAAATCAATTTTCTTTTACTTCTTTTGTTTGCAATAGTGGCTTGTTATTTTATTTAATTTTAAATTAAAAGTTACAGGAATTACCTCTTAGATTACATGATACAATTGGTTTTATCTATATAAAGATTGGTGTAAAGATAGCCAATTTATTGATGGTGATCTCGAGGCAAATGTTTAGGACAGAGATACAGTACAATAACAAAGGAAAAAAAAGAGAGAACAAAATCGCTAGGAGTTTGCGAGTGGTGGTGTCAAGTTTAAATTGGAGAGGTAAAATATTCAATAAAAGCAACATAAGTGATATCTTGCTCAGGATTTATATGTCTCAAATATTCACAATGTTTCCCATAAGAAAACCTAAAAGCGAGCTTAGTCTCATCCAATCAATTAGCCATAGATTAATTGCCTCATTTCCTGCCATTTTTTCTATTTATTAGTTACACCATTGTACGTTTTTCCTTCTATCGGTCCACATAAAGGGAGGTTTATGACCTAACAATACTTTTCTTTATAATTTTTTTGGCATTTGTAATTCCTAATTTGTTATGGAGGGGTTCAAGTTATGTGATCACTGTGTACCGGAAAAGTTTCACAAATTGAAGTTTGAAATTTGAAACTATTAAACATAAGTCCAATAGACCTTTTGAATATGTTTATATAAGTTTCTAAGGTTTAACAAGAGCTCACACTCATAGTAGATGGTCTTATTTCTTCACTATCATATACGATTACTCGAGTATATTTTGGAAAGTAAGAGTGAATCTTTCTAGAAGTTTAAGGAATGACACACCATAGTGAGTAATCTGTATGGGACCAACCTGAAGGTGTTGAGGACAAACAATGGACTAAAGTTTGTTTCAAGGGAGTTCAATATATTTTGTAGAACAAAAGTATAAAAAGGCGTAATATGATTGCTGGTACACCACAACAAAATGATCGGTCGAGAGGATGAAGAAAACCATTTTAGAAAGGGTGATATGTATGTTGCCTGGGGTGGATTGCTTAAGACCTTTTGGGGAAGTTGCAAACACAACATCTACCTAATAAATAAGAGTTTATCATTTACTTTGAACTGCAAATTATGAGAATCTGAGGGTGTTTGGTGCCTTGACATTTGCACACATTAAGAAAGACACAAATTGGGGCATGGGTTGAGAGATGTATCTTCATAGGATACATAGAAAGTGTAGAAGGTGTGAAGGGTACAAGTTGTGGAGGTTAAAGTTTGAAGAGGCTAGGTATTTCGTGAGCAAAGACATCATATTTGATGAGACTCAAAGATGTGTAGAGAGTGGAGAAAGGGAAGGAGAAAATCCATGTTGAGGTGGAGCCTTTTACTGATGGATCAGACAGTCTAAAGGCACCAAAAGAGGAAGCGTCAGATGATGTTAACCAACCTTTTAACTTTTACACAAAAGGTCCATACTTACAGATGTTGACTCCGACTATCAGTTTACGTGTGATAGGGAGAAAAGGACGATCAAACCTAGACAAAAGGTTTGGATATGCTAACTTGATCAGTTATGCTTTGACAGTAGCTGAAGAGATAGACAGTTCAGAGTAAAAAAGGTTTAGAAGGTCAACAATGGTGTTGCCACGAAGGAGGAGATTGAGTCTATGATGAAGAACCACACATGGACATTTGTTGATCTACCAAAAAACCAAAAAGGTTGTAGGATAAGTGGGTGTTCAAGAAGGATGGAATATCAAGTGTGAAAGGTTAGAGATTTAAGGTTAGACTAGTAGCGAAAAGGTTTTACTAGGTGGAGGGAGTTGACTATGATGAGATATTCTCTGCAGTAGTAAAACATTGTTATGTAAGGATTTTAATGTCCAATGTAAACTAGTACAATCTTATGTTAGAAGAGTTAGACGTGAAGAAAACATTTATGTATGACATTTCGTAGGAGATCGTGTTTATATGTAGTACCTGAGGGGTTTGCTGAAGGAGGGGAAGGTTTGTCTCTTGAACAAATCATTGTAAGACTTAAAATAGAGTCCACGACAATGCTATAAGATATTTAATGACTTTTTAATGCCAACGAGAATCCAAAGGTGCAGTTATGACAGTTGCGTGTACATCCTCAAAAGAAAGAAGAATATGTGGTGTTCTTACTCTTATATGTATATGATATCCTTATAGCCAACCAATATAAAGATGAATTGGAAGAGCTCAAACAAATATTAAGTTCAGAGTTTAAAATGAAGGATCTTGGTCCTATGAGGCATATACTAAAGATGAACATACAGAAGGATCAAATGATTGGGATATTGCGTCTGTCTCAACAAGGGTACTTGCAAAATGAGGTTGAAAGGTTTAAAATGCATTAATCTAAACATGGGGAGACACCATACGAAGCTTTCAATTGCTCAAGCTCTAAGTATTGCGGAGGAAAGTAGGAATATGAAGACTACCCCATGTGCTAATGGAATTGGTAGCATCATATATGGGATGGTCTGTAGTAAACCAAATATGGCTCATGTTGTTAGTATTGTTAGCAGGTACGTGGAAAATCATGGATGAATTCATTGGGAGGCTTTGAAGCGAGTACTAAAATACTTGAGAGGAACAATATCATTTGGTTTAATGTATAAAAGGTCTACCCTTAATAAAGTTGCTATAGAAAGGTATGCGGACGTTGATTATGTAGGGAACACTTATACCACAAAGTCACTTTCTAGGTATATCTTTACCTTATATGGTTCTATAGTTTGCTAGAGATTTAGTTTGCAATCATTTATGGCTTTATACGCTATCTAGACAGAGTATGAAAAAGGCACTATGGTTGAAGGTGATGATTGGAGAGCTAGGTATTGTGCAATGTTCATTATGATAATCAGAGCATCATACATCTAGCTAATCGTCAAATTTACCACGAGAGGACGAAACACATAGACATCATATTGCCTTTCATGAGACATGTTATTAAGTATGGAGAGGTTAGGATCAATAAGATAGCTTTGGAAGAAAATCCAACAGATGTGTTCACAAAGTCCTTGTCGAGATCGAGGTTCAGACGGTGTTTGGAGCTGGTTAATGGTTAATTTTTTGTTTGAAAAAAAGAAGAAGTTGAAGTTGGAAGCTCTTCTATGATTTGGAGTCAAGGTGGAGAATTGTGATGATTGCCTCTAAATCATGTATAACAAACCATTTATTGAAGAGCTTAGTTAAATGATTAGACCGTCTAATGTGAAGGAGAAGAAAATTGTCTACTAAAGATCATCTATTAGTGTTAAGATGAGTTAGACCGTTTAAATGTCTTAATTGTCTTAATATCTTTTGTTTTTTAAATGATTTTTTGTTACTCTCTAGTATAGAGTCTATATATAGTATCTTTGAGGGTTTGGACAAAACACGATGTACTATGAGTAAACTATGTGTTACACCGTTTGATATTAACAAGTGTTTTTTTTAATCTTGTTTGTGTGTTTCTTGCTTTGATATTGTTGATGAACCCAACATGTTGCATCTAGTACAAAAGCACATTGGTAATTTTTTAAATTATCAAATTAACATATTTTTTATTCTAACGCGTCAATCAAATCTCACAAGATTCTTCAGTCAATTTTATAAGTTTGTTACAACTATATTAAAATGCTAAGACAAAGGAAGGAATATGAGCTTATATTGTCTAAGTAAATAATTTCTCTACTTCATTCAATAAAGATGGAACCCTAAATAGTGTTGGTTGGGTCAAAAGTGCCTTTGTTATAATGAAAAAACTGAGTAATTAAAGTTTTTGTAGGTTACCTTGGTTTATTGTTAGATTAAATTCTTCATTAGATGAAAAATCTTTTATGTTGTTGTTTATGAGTCTGCTGTTTGAATTGGTCCAATCTGTATCTTAGACATTGTTTACTTCTCTCGGATGTAACTTATTAGACAAAAAAGGATAGAAAATGAGGTGAATATGGAACCCATGAAAAGACAAACCAACACACGCTCCTTAATCATCAGATTATTTCATTACCAACAACTATAATCGCATGACCCTTTAAATCTTTAGAGAATGTCCAACCTACTACGACGTTTTATACTATTCACAAGTCGTATCTCCTCGAGCTTGGGGGGCCAGTATATTGTACGATAACACCGACAATGTATTATCACTAAAAAAAATGTTTTTTTTTCTTTTATCAAAGACTTGTTGTCTTCACTCAAGCTTAGAAGACACTAAAACCTACTTAACTCTACTCTAACCATCTCTTCAAGTAAATACCTAATGCAATTGGTGTAAATAAATAAACACTATTAGATAAAAAGTAATAAATATTTGACTATTATTATATACTTTCTTTATATGGACTGAGAAATAATTTAACGTTCGATTGTCATCATGAGTATCCCTGCCGAGATTGAAAACCGATAACGAAAATCGAAAATCAAAGATAAAAATCATAGATATCTCTGCCGATATTGAAAATCGATAACGAAAATTGAAAATCAAAGAACGTCGGAACACATCAAATCTAAGAAATTATCCAATTATTATTATGAAGATTCCAGCAAATTAAGTGTTAAATTCATATCTGCAGCAGCCACACGGAAAGCAACAATCAGTGCCAGCTCATCTTAAAACTCAAAAGGAGACTAAAACTAACTTTACTAACTATTCCTAACCATCAGGCATTTGTAACTCTGAATATCTTACATAAAGCAATAGGTGTTTGTATACTCAAAACTGCAAATTATTAAGACATCTATATATCTTTGAACCATTGCTACAAAAGTTTTGAATGGTTGCTACATTACATATGTCAATATCTTACATAATGTTACTACATTATGAGTAATAAATAGGTATCATTCCCATGTAAATCAATTTTATAAGAAAATTAAAATGGAGAAAGGGATAGGAAAATATAGTATAATTTGGTGGTCCATATGAATGGTTTGTCTGTTCCCCACTATGGCAATGTGGGAGATCATATACTGCCAAGCTGTGCCTGTCTTTTCTCTTCACCTCCTCTTACCATCATTCTAACTTTTGACCACTACCAACCAAAAAGTACCATCTTTCATATTTTTGTGCATTTAGCTCCTCCTAACTTTTCATCACCCTTTGTATGAAACTAGACACCCTCTTTCTTTTCTCACTTTCCACCAATTTATAATGGTATTGTTAACACTGTAATCATGTTTACTCTGTCACAATTTTAACTGTTCATTCTTACACATTATTATTGTTTGAACTTTCAACACAATTCTATTAAAAAATGATTTGAGAATCACAATTTGTTAACTATGGCTGAAGAAGAAAAAGGAAAGAATTTCACACTCTTTCAACACATTTGTTATCTTTTTAATCAAGGAAAGATATTTATGCCTAGCAGGAAAGAAACATAATAAACCAAACCTACATATTTGAGTTATGTTAGTCATGGAAATTGTTACAAGCTTGGAAGCAAGTAATCAAATCCAAAAGCATGTTTTACAAACATAAATTCTTGTTTTAAATATAATAATTTCAAGGCCGATAAAGTATTTTAATTAACCTAAATCCTTGATTTTGATTCAATTGTGTAGATCAAATTTAATTGTTAACAAAACATTAGTATAACATTTATACAGAAATTTATTAAGAGTAAAACAATATACAATTATAAACAATGAGTAATCAGATGTAAATTGATAATGTTCCTTACAAAGTTCAAAATGAAATATTGAACAGCCTACATGGTTGATTTGAGTTAGAGGAAGTGATTCCATGAGATATTTATATATAAACTTCTTCATCCAAAATGTCATGGAAGAAGACATTATGATCATGTTGTCAATAAAAATACCAATTTTGTGAAGAGACAATAGCAAGAAGAAGCCCTAGTGGTGCACCTTCTAATAATAATTGTCTCCATTAAGTGGAGAAACAAGAATAGCTCTTGAGGTTATCAGTACATAGATACAATAAGAATTATTTGAATTATAGGATGAATCAGTAGAAGGTGGTGAAATCCTTAACCATGTAGATAAGTAAAAAAGAAAGCTAAGAAATATCTGTTCATAATTTCACCAGGAAAAGGATAGCCAGTGGTGAGTGTGGTTGCTGTCACATCTCATAATAGTGTTTCAACCCCTCATCATTGTTGTACTGAATTTAGTTCTTGCTTCTTTCCTAGTTCTAACACAAACAAGTTTCACTTCACAAACTGTCCTTCTAGTCACCACCCTCTTTCAACCATGGAAATATTCAGTACTCAGAAAACAACTCCCTGCACAACATCACATCCAAATTAATGGAAACTGCAAAAAATCAATGCTAAATAAGACATGTGACAATTGAAACTTGGATTTAAATTCAAGAGAGCAGAAATGCAATTAAATGTATAAAAAGTAAAAAGGCTAATTTTTGTATATATCATAATAAAAGAACAAACAGTATTTAAAGTGCAAGGTTGTGCAAGCCTGTCTTGGAGCCCCATATGCACATGGATCATGTGTGATACCCCTAAGGTACTCTGCACAGCTGAATCAATGCAAATTCCAGCTAAGAAGACACGTAGTGGAGCAGTTCTGGAAACATTCATGAAAAGTATGCATCTTGGGTTCAGAAAAAGAGCATTCATATATGGATGTTATAACTATATCAGAAGTTCCATGTTTTTGCAAAAGTTAAGATGCTGTCTTAATTGTTTCAAATCTTTCTTCAATTCTTAATTCCAACCACTTTTATCATTTTTTTAATCATGACTTTGCTTTCCATAAAGACTATTATATATATTTGAAGACTGGTGCAGACAATGAATAATTAAAGTTTTAATAATTTTATTCTAGGAGTTAATCTTTTTTAACCTAATTACATATTTAATACTAACTTAAAGCACACTTACAAACTAAAAAGTCATATCCAACTAATGACTGATAATGCATCATTTGAAACACATGATTAAAGTAACAATGTCATTGGTGTTATAAACAAAGATATATAAGTTTTGAAAGGTTTTAATATATATTAGTTGGAATAGTTCCAAAAGAACTACTTCCTATTACTGTGAGGTTCTTCTTGTTCAGGTTAAACATGAGAAGGACTACACATTTGTACTGATTTTCGTAACTGAATTATATAATTTTTTTTTTTGTGACTTCAATTCCCATTTTTCAAATTTAGCTAGACACTGATTTAGTAGTATTTTTGTTACATCACCCTTTTTAATATAAAGTATTGTTTGTTTTAGTGCCCTTAAAAAACTTCCTATAGGATAGATTGATGTGGGAATTATTTCTAGTCATATTTAATCATGATAATTAGGTTTTTATTATCTCTTATAGTTTAAATGAAAAACACCTATAAACTTTATAACAACAAAAATGTGTGCTTCTAATTAAAAGTATCCATTAGAGTGAGTAAATATAATTTTAATTAATTGAAGATAAGATCATGAAATTTTAATAGTATAGTTATAATGACCCATGGAAAGATATACTTTTGTGTATTTACATTTTTTAATAAATAAAATTATTAATGGTGATTAAATAAAAAATAGTGAGTGATTTGTAATATATTGTGTTGTTAAAAATGTGGGTGGTTTATAATATGTTACGCTATTGAACTATGTGTATAGGTACTTTTAATATTTAGACAGTACATTTTTGTTTTTTTTTTATTTTTAAAATATAATTAAAGATAAAATAGGAATATGAGATGTGTATAGCAAAAAGAATTATCTTCTTTGCATATTGTTATAGATTATTATTCTTGAGGGGTCTGGTTTGACAAAACTAGCTGATAAGCTACTTGAGAGTTGATAAACTCTTAACTTATAAATTTTGCAAGTTGAGAGTTAATAAGGTACCTTATTTGATTAGAAATGTTTGGTATATTAGTTAATCATTAATTAATATGTGAAATGACATAAAATGAAATAAATACAAAATTTAATTACATTTGTGTTTCTAAGTAAAAACATATAATTATTTAATTGTAACTATAATTTTCTTAAAATAATTAAATTTTGATAAAAAAATTTAGTACTTTTACTTTTTTTTAGAAGTAAAGGTATTTTCTATTTAGACAAGTCATTTTGTTTAAAAATGTTGATTAAACTAGTATTAATCAAATTTAATTTTTATTTACTTTTTTAAGAATTTAAATATTTTTATTTCTTAATTTAAATTATTGCTACATTGAATTTCTTTTTTACAATCTTTATTGTATGTAGTTTTTACATAACATCATGTAAGGAAATATTTGTTATTTCAATTTCTAATGTTAAATATTTTTATAAAGGAAATATTTGTTACTTCAATTTATAATGTTAAATCTTTTTAAATTTAACTGCATAATAAATAAAAAACCAAAAATATTAAAAGAAGTACAATAATAAATTGTCAAATAAAATTGAAATAGATAATAATAGTTAGAAATAAATTAAAAATAATAAAAAAATATTTATTAAAATATAATGAATAATATTGAAAGAAAACTAAATAAGTTGTAATTAAGCTATAAGCTAGTTAAAGTAGTATGTAACTTATAGGTTAGAGACTCTTAAAATAAGCAATTTTAAATACTCTAGTAAATAGTTAGTCAAATTAGCTTATAAACTAGTCAAATAAACTAATAGTTATAGCAAACACAACTCAAGTTTCTCTTTTGAATAAAAAAATGTGATACTTTATTGAGTTGTCGTTGTTATTCAACAACAATTTTTTTTTTTTTTTATATTTTGAAGTATAAAAATTTTATATACTAACATTTAATTATAAATAACTATGGCAAGTTTGTTAACTTTTTTAAGTTATATAAATATAATTATATGATAGTGTAAAAAGCTTTTTTTTTTTATAATATATGTATATACGCTGATAATATAATCAAGCAAATACGACATATGATAAGTCTTGAATTAAGCTTACCAATGCAAATGACTCTTGAATGTTAACTTAGTTGACATTTAGCTAGAGGACAATTATTATATAATACTTGAATGGATGAATTACGTAATAAGGATGAAATTTTTCTTTAACTTTTTCATTTTTGTCCTAAATTACTACAAACATTATTAATATATTTATTTCAATAATTTCACAGTCTATGAAATGTTTCATACATTGATGAGTTTTTACATTTGTACAAACATTTGCTTGTATAGTTTAATAAGATGAATAATATTTTCTATGTTAATGGAGTTTCCACATTTATACAATCATATGGGCTATACAATTCAATAAGATGAATCAAATTCTCTCTCATAATGGAGTTTCCATATTTTACAAGCATATAGGCGGTAACAATTCAATATATGTTATATGATTCAATCTTTCGATAATTTTGTCTTGTTTGTTATTTATTTTGATGTTGTTGGAACTTTTAGGTTGACTAGAAATATAGTCAAATTATTAACATGTAAATAGGTGTAAATATTACTTTATTAATTATTTTATGAGATTAAGTTAAACTTAAAATCTATCTTTATAATATCAAATCTTATCAAAAAATTGTTGAGTTTATCATAACACTTATTATCAAATTCTCTATTTTATGTTCAATATTTAAAAAAAAAAATGTGTTAGAAATATATGTATAGAAAATCGTGAAAATTAGTGATAGTTTAAATCTATAAAGATCTATTATATAAAGAGTTTTAAGTAATGGATAATTCATTATTTTCTAAATTAATGTTTTATATGATTAATTTTATATGCTTCTGTATGAATATTATATTAATTTGTGTTAGAGAGGAAATTGAACATGATTAAATGATACATTTTAAGATTTTAAGAAGGAAGGTGTGGGTTGAGTAAGAAAAAAAAATTATGAAAGTTTTAGTTAAAGTGAACTTATTTGTAATTTTTTTATTTATTTTCTAGCTGTTTTTTTCAAAGAGCACGCAATTTAATTTCCTAAATTATTTTGTTATTATTTTTGGAGGTTTTTCTTTTCCTTTTTTTTTTTTTTTTTTTTTTTTTTTTATTTTTTTTTTTTTTTTTTTTTTTTTTTT
>Ga0099824_1005095_pt1 | contig 18653 bp, 11 predicted proteins | sample SiratrowhiteBW_FD_76837 | JGI IMG/M metagenome (GOLD analysis project Ga0099824, IMG submission 76837) | Root nodule microbial communities of legume samples collected from California, USA - Siratro white BW | ecosystem: Host-associated > Plants > Roots > Nodule | place: USA: California... | reverse complement strand
TTTCCCCCCCCCCAGGTCTTGGATTCTTTTTTCCTCCCTTTCTTCATTCTTCTTCCCCACTCGCCTTTCTTTTCCTTGTCTTTTCCTTTCTAACTCTTTTTTTTTTTTTTTTTTTTTGCTTTCTCTGTTCTTCTACTTCTTATTTTAATTTATATTTTACAACATTTTTTTGTGGGAGCGGTTACAATTCGAGACGTTTTGTTTAATAGACAAATAAGTGGGTTTAATTGTAAGTCTTGGCACTGCTTGCTGGTAACTTTGTTCGGTGGTTTAGGCTCAGACTTGTTTTGTTTGCAGATTTGATTGGATCGGCTTGCTGCATACTTGCGCTCGGGACCAAAATCGGATTTTGGAGCAAAAACAGTTCCCGAAATCTTGCTTTTGTCGTTATTGCTTCTAAATTGCTTCTAAATCGTTAATGCAAGTGAAGTAATCTCTTGTAATTTGATAGTGGAGGTTGGGTCATTGTGGCGAGGGAAAGGAGGGTTGGAATTGGGCGGCAAATAAACTCGGATTACCCATTTTTGGGGTCTTCCCTTGTCATTGGAACCGTTTCAATTGTTGATTTGAGTGTGTAGGGCAAGGTATGCGTGAAGTGTATGCTGTTTCTGCTTCGTAACTCAAGGTGTACGGATAATGGAAGTCAATGGAATCGTTCATGATAGTAGCGTAGGAGCGGGGAGAAGGGACAAGAGAGAGGTGGGAGAGAAATCTATGGAAGATTTAAGTAGATATGCACAGAGTCCTGCTCACTTGGCTGTTGCCCGGCGCGACCATGCTGCCCTCAGGCGCATTGTTTCTGCTCTTCCCCGGCTTGCTAAGGCTGGGGAGGTCAACACAGAAGCTGAATCTCTTGCTGCTGAACTTCAAGCGGATGAGGTTTCTGCTGTTATTGATCGCCGTGATGTTCCTGGTAGAGAGACCCCTCTTCACCTTGCAGTGCGACTTCGGGATCCAGTGTCTGCTGAGATTCTGATGGCTGCTGGTGCGGATTGGAGTCTACAGAATGAGCATGGTTGGAGTGCTCTCCAAGAAGCAGTGTGCACCAGAGAGGAAGCTATTGCTATGATTATTGCACGGCACTATCAACCTTTGGCTTGGGCTAAATGGTGTCGTAGGCTTCCCCGCATTGTTGCTTCAGCGTCCCGAATTCGTGATTTTTATATGGAGATAAGTTTTCATTTTGAGAGCTCTGTCATTCCTTTTATTGGGCGGATAGCTCCTTCTGACACTTATCGGATTTGGAAGCGTGGGTCTAATCTCCGTGCTGATATGACCCTTGCTGGTTTTGATGGCTTGCGTATCCAACGATCGGACCAGACATTTTTGTTCCTTGGAGAGGGCTATGTTGCAGAGGAGGGTAACTTAACTCTGCCACCTGGTTCTTTGATTGCTCTTTCTCATAAAGAGAAGGAAATCACGAATGCTCTGGAAGGAGCTGGTACACAGCCAACAGAGTCTGAGGTTGCTCACGAAGTTTCCTTGATGTCTCAGACAAATATGTATAGACCAGGTATTGACGTTACTCAGGCCGAGCTTGTTCCCCATTTAAATTGGAGGCGGCAGGAGAAGACTGAAATGGTTGGGAGTTGGAAGGCAAAAGTTTATGACATGCTTCATGTGATGGTTAGTGTGAAGTCAAGGCGGGTTCCGGGTGCTATGACTGATGAAGAGCTTTTTGCTGTGGAGGATGGAGAAAGCATGATAAATGGGGAAAACAATGACGAATATGATGATGTTCTGACTGCTGAGGAAAGAATGCAATTAGATTCTGCACTACATATGGGAAACTCTGATGGTACATATGAGGATGAGGAAAACGGAGCCTTTGATGGTCAAGAAAATGGTTCTGCGGCTTCCTGTGAGAATTCTGAAGCCAATGGCACGATTAAAGAAAAGAAGAGCTGGTTTGGTTGGAACAAGAAAAGTTTGAAGGGCAGCAGTGATGACCCTGAGGATTCCAAAAGTGTAAAGAAAAATTCCAAGTTTGGCTCAGAGGGTAGCAATCAGAGATCTGTTGATCAACAAAAGTTAGCATCTGAGTCTCTGAAGGAGGATAGTGGAGACATTAAGAAGGGAAAAGATAAAATCAATAAAAAGAAGAAGAAGAAAGGAACAAACACTGAATCAAAGAATGAGAGTGAGTATAAAAAGGGTTTAAGGCCTGTGTTGTGGTTGACGCCAGATTTTCCTTTGAAAACTGATGAGCTTCTGCCTCTACTTGACATCTTAGCAAATAAGGTTAAGGCTATCAGAAGACTCAGAGAACTTTTGACAACTAAGCTTCCTTCTGGAACTTTTCCTGTCAAGGTAATCTAAATACCATAACCACTAGTTCTTTATATGTTATGCACTGTTGCTCTGCACTCTTGCAGTACCGCATGCTCGTATCTCCCGTAGCTGGTTTTTGTTGGCAGAGAATCAGTTAAAACTGCATATCATACTGAAAATGAAAGTTATACTTAAGTATATATTTATGCATAATAAATATAATAAAAAATGAATAGTTAACTAAACTCGTAAACTTAAATTGAAGATTCATTCATATCCATTAGTTCACGTGCAAGTCATAACCGGCACTGGAGCACCAAAACAAAGAGAGATCACATAACCAGAGGACAAAATCGGAACATTTGAAAGCAGAACCCTATCCATATACACAGAAGGCCAAAGTCATTTTCTTTTGCAAACTGGGCTGCGAAACTGAACCCACTAAACCTAGCCGCATCAGCAAAAATTGGCTTGCAAAAGATTTATGATCTCACAATCTTAGGAGCAAAATCAGTGATTTTGCACTGATCATGGATCCGTGCCCTCCAAAATGCACAAGATTGTCCCATTTTACAATCCTTCTCATGATTTTCACGACATTAGCCTGTATGGATTTTCAGACTAACATTTGAAGTTTCACAAGTTTGATGAGATTCTGACTGAATGGGTTTATCTTTTTTGTTGTTTCTTGTACTTATATTTGTGCATCAGTAGATTATAGGTGTCTTTTTGAGTGAATATCATTCACACGGTACACCTGTACTGTTAATTTTATTTTAAACTATGCCAACCTATTCTTAAATGATACAAAATTGTATCTTGTGCAAAATCCAAGATTTGCTACTATTGTCTGGATAAGACAATGAACTGGAGGGGTTTTTCTAGATTTAATGTTACTCCCTCTCTGTTTTGGCCGTTCGCAGATGCAAATGATTATCACACTTAGACTTTCCTCATCGTTGCGTAGTTATATTTCAGTTGACTGGGAGTTAGAGATGATCAGCCACTTAGCTGATCTACTTCAAAGAAATCAATTTTTGTTTGAGCATTGGTTCAATTTATACCTGATTTCTACCAGTCTGTTACTATCTGTCATCACATTTTTCAGCATCCATACCTGTTTATAAAAGTTTTTGGTTTTAATGATAATAACCTCTGGTACTCAGGTTGCTATTCCGATAGTTCCTACCATCAGGGTTCTTGTCACTTTTACGAAATTTGAGGAGCTTCAGCCTGTGGAGGAGTTTTCAACTCCACTCTCCAGCCCAGCACATTTCCATGATGCCAAATCCAAGGAATCAGAGGGCTCTAGTTCGTGGATTTCATGGATGAAAGGAAGTCGTGGGGGGCAGTCCAGTGACTCTGACAGTCACAGATATAAGGATGAAGTTGATCCTTTCAACATACCTGCGGACTACAAATGGGTGGACGCCAATGAGAAGAAACGCAGAATGAAGGCAAAAAAAGCCAAAAGTAAGAAACATAAGAAGCAGCAGACAGCGGCAAAAGGTGGAGATGGAGTGAATCAGAGGACGGAGGACGTAGAAGAAGAGTAGTAAGTAGTATCGTGGTATGGTATCTCTGGGTTAAATTGCTTGAGGCTTTGATACTTGTTGCCAGAGAAAATTCGTCTTTCTTTGTGCACAGCCACAGCTGACATTATAGTTCTATGTTGGAGGGTTTCTCCAAGAATTTAGTAGAAATTTCTTGGGCAACCAATTGTTATTAGTTAAGAAAAAGGTGCCTTTATTTTTTTTTCCCTCGTTTTGCAAAGAAAGCTTTGTCTTCTATAAATTGTTGTATTGCCAGTGAAGAGGAATTGAAGAGCAAGGGTGTATCGCTCCCTTATTTCGCTTGGCTTCATTCTAGTTGTCCTTAGATACTACTACCTACTATTTGTATCTACACCTATGTCGATGATTATCGATTTTAAATTTTCGTGAGTGGTAATCTCTAGTTTCTCCATTTCAAGATTTTGGATATTTTAATACCATTTACTTACCAAGTATATCTAGTGGTTGAATTTGAAGTTGTGTGGTCTATGCTCTGGTGAAATTGCTATAATCAGCAAGCTTATTTTTCACACTCATTCATGTGGTAGGAAATGAAATGGGTGTAGGGAGAGAGATAAAAGAGGTGGAGAAAAAAAAGTAGACAGAGTAGATGGAAATGGGACACAAGGGGATACAAAATTCCCAGGAACTAGCATAAAATATGGGGAACCCAAATAATAGTAAAATAATAGTAATAATCTATAATAATTAATATAATAAAGGGAATTATCCCAGTTTATGCACGTGTTTTATTTTCTACAATATACCTGATATTCTTATGTTTTTTATTTTTCAAAACAATGTGATATTTTTCATTATTCAAATTTAATAGAAATAAAATACGACATTACAAGTCTGGATTACCTACTCTTTCTTCACAAGTCACTTTGCCTTTAACTTGATTGTCCTTAGCCATGGTTTTGAACAATAAAAAAAAATACATTTAGTGTATATTTTTTCCATTATCATAATACAACTCTTCGCCTTTTCTTATAAATCCATTTTCAAATGTAACATTTAGATGTCACGCAGTCAATAACAGTTGTGTATGGAGTGTCACTAAAATTCACCAATGCAATTTTGCATGGATTTTATCAAAATGATTTTTTCAAAGGAGTGATTTCAAGATGAAGAAACATACATTCAAATTTGAGATTTCTTTTATTAAAGTCATGTTTCCAAGAATAACTGATGTGTATTTTTTCTAGTCAAGATTTTAGTGTAGGCATCTCTGTTTTATATTTTTTAAATAGTGTTTTAAGGGATGAATTTGTTCCTTTTCTTTATTAAAATCTTGCTTTAGACACAAATTTGTTTTCTTTTAAATTGTGCTTCAAGAGTTTAATTTTTGTTCTTTTTTAAACTTGTGTAATTAAAAACTCTATCAAAATAAAAATTTATCTTTAAAACATTAGTTTAATACTTTGTGGATATAATTTCGACGAAAGATTTCAATTAGTTTACTACATCAATGCAAATGTATTGCGTTAATAAAACGCTCCTTTTAAATAATATATAGTATTAAATTACCCTTATCATTTATTCATTGTGGTGCCTAATTTTTTCTCTTGATAAAAAACTGAAATTTAAAGTTTCAATTTCAATGACATTTCAGTTAATCTACAAGGTGGGTTGTGTTAATAAAACGCTCCTTCAAGAATGAAAAGATTAAATATACTTTTGCTCATTATAATTATACTAATGTCAATGTTAGTTTTTATAAAATTTTAATTATAAATTTAGTCATTCAGCTTTACAAAGTAAAACAATTTTGATTTATTTATTATTACGCATCTAGTTAGAAATAATGATAAGGACAATTATTCATTTAGGTAAGACAATAATAATTTTGACAATTAACTTTAATACATATATATTAACATTATTTTATCAATAACAGAATCATATATTAACAAATGAGCGAAATTGTTTCATCTTTAAAAAACTCAAGGACTAAATATAAAATTAATTTTTATAGAACTAGAATTGTACATTAAAAACTACATGTATCAAAAGTGAATTTTAGCCTAAACAAAACTACCCACATCATTGAAAAGAACAAGGTTTTAAAGGATGGTGTTAAATTTAAGTGGCTCCAATGTTAATTCCAGAAAATAAATTATTGTTTAATTTAAGAATTTTCTTGCTTCATACAGAAACATTTAGCATATTAAATAATTAAAATAATCAATATAAAAAAAAACTCCCGTTATAAGTCACTTCTAACATAATCTTACACATCAATAATATACTAAATTTTTATTAATAGAAACGCATATTTATAATATTTAATAAGAATGAACTAAATGCTTCAAAAAACTATAAGTCTATTTTTTCTAAAATGTGTGTTATGCTAAGAATTGGACGGATACAGATAAAAATGATGCCAATATTTGAACACCTGTGCTGTTATATTTATACACACACTTTTTATTGTATTTTAAAACAGTTTTAAAGAATATTGAATACCATTTACTGAGTTGTTTTAATTGTTTTTCACTCATTTATGGTATTGAGAATTGAAATAGTCAACTTGTGGGAAACGTGTAGAAGTAAATTGGAGTTTCATTTGATGCGTTAAGGAAGGAGCCAATTAGGAGCGAAAACTGACGTGGGACTAAATCTTAACGGTCAAATTTGAAAAGGGTGCGCTCCGAGATTCTGAACCCTTTTTGATGACCGTTTGTTACTCTGTTCATCAAAATCCCTTTTTCTGTTCCTAAACAATCTCACTCTTCTCTCTTCTTTAGAAAGAAAGCCACTTTATGCAACACCAATTCATTAATTAATCATGAGGTGCTTTCTACCATGTTTTGCTAAACGTCGCAACAAATTGCGTTCTAAGGTTGCAACTCCCACACAAACCCATGTGGGAGAAGGAGCTGTTGAAGCTCTTGCACGGCAGAAGACTGCTGTGGAAGAACTCATTGATTGCATTGCAGAATCAAAGTGAGCTAGCTAATCCATTTTTGTTATGAGTTTTGTTCGTGATCTTATTTGTTTTGATTGGCTATGTAGTGATCCCGTTGTTTACGATTTCAGAATAAAAAATGAAGAGCAATCAAATAACAGTGTTGAAACGGAAGCGTCAAGAGAAGGGGACGCACCTCAGAGGGATGAGAAGAAGGATGAGCGTGAAGGAGATGATGGGATCAGTGGAAGAGTGCATCAGGAAGAGTCTTCGGAGTCACTTTTCTCTCTGCCCGTTTGTTATAGAAAAAAATTTTCAGATGCCGAAACAGTGGAGTCTGAAGTTAATAGTCCAGTTCAACTGGCATGCGCAAGAGAGGTATCTCAAGCATTTGGGTCTTCCCAAAATGCGCCAATTGAAAATGTTTCGTCGGTTCTGAGTCCAACTGAAAAATTTACCGATGAAAATGCATCCCTGGAGATGGAAGAAGAATTTTCCGCCGAAGGAGGAAAAGGGAAAGCGACTCAGCCTGTTCTACAGCATAGGTATAGAGATTGCCCCGATGACGAGGACGATGAGGTTAATTTAGATGCAAGTGATTTGGATTCTACGCTGGAAGATGATGATGCTCAGAAAGAAGGCGTTGTTGTTAACCGAACATGGGTTCAAGAAGAGTCTTCGGAATCTTTGTTTTCTCTGTCTGCTGATTCTAGAATGCGAATTTCGTCCGCTGAAGCAGAGAATGAAGTCGACAGTGTAGTGTCAGCCCATGCTACAAACCGCATCACACAAAAAGAAGCACAAGGAAGGGTTGCAGATGTTTCCTCAGTGCTGAATCCAATCAAGAATCTTGCTAAAGGGAGGGTAGTGAAAGCAACAGAAGTGCATCCACTGAAGATCGATAAAGAGAACATCAACTTGGGAGTGCAAGATGCTAACATAGCCATTAGTCCAGAGCCTACTTTGAAGCTGTCAAACCGCAAGGCTAGGCAGTTCAGTGTTGGGGTAGACACCAGCCTCTCGAGCTGGTTGGTTGAATCAGAAACCACGCCTATTTCCATTAATAGTATCAGTTCTGTGGGAGAACATACACCAAAAGGAAGAAGAGGTTCACCGTGGAGTCACGAGGATAGGCCAATTTTAGGAGCATTAACAGTTGAAGAGATAAGGATGTATTCTTTATCTGCACCTTCAAGAAGTACTAGAAGCCGGAGTCCGGACGAGACACCCATCATAGGTACTGTCGGAAGCTACTGGGTTCACACAGAACAGAGCATGGATATCCAATTCAACAAAACAGGAAAGGTAAGTGTGAAGTATGTGTATATATAATCTAAAACTATAGTTATTTTAGCAATTTAGTTTTGTACTAAAATTATAGTTATTTTACAAATTCAAGATAATTTGAAAGGATTTTTCAGTTATACCCATGTTTATATATATTAAAGCGTCAAATTTTAAGGCTACATTAAAATAGAAGTATTTTTTTAGTCTACATTAAAATATGGTTTTGGTTCAAAGCAAATGCTAATCAGAACAAACCTGAATTGCTTTTATTGCAGGATGTAACACCAAAGAGGAGTTCAACGGCATTTCAAACCAGACTACTAGGAGCATTTGATGCTAGTGTATGAGAAAGTTTTGAGCAAAGGTCCAATGAACGGCGAGATTTTTGTTTTAGCCCTGGAAGAATATTAATGACAAGCATAAACCATATTTTTTTAGCTTAAGTAGCTTGTTTTGATTTCTTTGAATTTGATGCCTAGATTTTCTAAATTGAAATTTTTACTTTCGCAGTTGTTGCTGTGTGCAGATATTTTCACAATTCTTACTTTCACTATTCAGTATATCAGGGTCTATAAAGATAAAAATTGTCTCAATTTGCATTTTTTGTATTGGCTACATAGAGATTATGACGTATATAATTTATACATACATTAGTACAACACTAAGAGAAAGACAAAAAAAAAAAAATGATGGCACAAAATTATAAATTATTGGGGTCGAGTTATATATACATACATTAGTACATCAATAGTTGCCCCATGTATTCAACAAAAGAAAGGATTCTAAAAAAAAAAAAGAAGATAACTGCAATTCTAAGAGCCCCGCTCAACTGGGACCTAGACATCGTGAAAGAGTCTCCTGATCTGGTCAACTGTTGCAGGCATTAACGTAATTGGGCAGCGCTTATACTGTAATGTGGAAAACCGAAAATAAATGTAATTCTATGTATCTCGTAAAATAGGATACCGATAGTTTAAAGTTAGCCATCACATCAGATAGAACACTCACCTGAGTAATATACTTAAATATGCAAGCATAACAGAAGACAAACCCCGAAACTGTAACTACAGACGGATTTACACGCTTCTGTGAGCACAAGGGACAAATTGTCCTGTCTGGCGGTAGTGGTATCCCATCTTTCCCTACCTGTTTATATTATACATATATTAGACTCACTTCATTTAGTAGGCAATAAACCAGCTCATTTTATTTTTTTGTTACTTTTAAATTCTAATTAGTGACAGTGTGACACTATATCTAGTGAATTCTGAAAAAGAAACCTCTACAATGAAAGCTGAAAATAGTTCTAATTAGTTTGTCTAGAAAAATTTATATAATTCAGGCTCAGTAATATAAACAACTAGTTAACACTTAGAATTTGTTTCTTCACCTTTGGTGGAGGAGGAGGAGGGGGCGGAGGATATACAGTTGGAGCAGACATTCTCTCCTCAGCAGATTGGTACCACCATTCCATCATCTACACATAATTTCACATAGATGATGTATTGATAATTATGCATACAAAACTAAACCTACTTAAACTGAACCCAGCCAGCAATGGAACAAGAGGCTTGAGCCAATAGTGATCACCCTTGTTTGTAGCAATATTTAATCATACCAAACTGGTGGACACAGATAAAATCTAGAATTGGAAACTTCGCCAATCTATCAAGTTATGATATTGTTTGTACATCTTTCAGCGTATTGTTAGTACTCAATGGCAAAAGAAAATATATACATACATATATATTTATACACACACATTTATACACGGGTTGAAGCAAGTGCTTCTTTCTTATTTATTTATTTTTGGCTGTTCAAAAAAAAAAACACACATTTATACATAAATACATCCATATACATACACACACATAGACCAATAATATCTACCAGGCTACAATATTGTTTCTACATCTTTCAGCGTACTGTAAATACTCAATGAAAAAAGATATCTATACATATATGCATACATATATATACAGTTACACATATATACATAAATACATGCACAGACACACACACACACATATATCATATATATCTATATATATATATAACCATCTCACCTTAAAGAAGAACACTGCTGCAATCAAACCGGTTTGTGCATAATCAAGAACAGTGTACGTACAGCTAAGTAATGCTCCTTGCAATGTCTGAGATACGAATACATCATGTGATTAAAATGAAGCATAGACAGAACATTTATTCATAGCAAGAATTATAATGCAGAGCGTTTAATCATTTTATCCAGGACAACCTAACATAAAAGGTTGGATTACACGGTAAGTTTCTCACAATGCAGGCCCAATATCTGAAAGCTACAGGTACAACGCACCCGTTATATAAGTTCTACTTCTCAATTGGTTGATTGCAATGACTTTCTGGACAACATGATAAAGATTTAATTTGTACGAACATTATTGATTGCTGAACTTGAAAAAATAGAACTGACATCAAATTACTCATTATAAAATAGTGTTAGACCTTTAAATGTAAGCAATAAATGGTAAGCAAAAGTACCTTTTGGTGTAAGAGGGACTGGCTATAATTGTTACATGCGATCTCAGAAAAAAAAAATCTAAAAATTTATAAAATATTTTTTTGCAGACTGAGACCATGAGGGGTGCTCTCTTTATATAATTGTACACATAATTAATACAGTCCAACATTATTTTCGTTGGCTGCTCTATCTACCGATATTTACAATTTTTTGTCTAAATAAACATCCAAAATGACATGAATTCATCTTAAAATTCTAAACCAGAATTACAAATTCTTCAATACACTACTTGAAGTAAGCAATCCAACTTCAATCAGAGTAATGAGAAAAGGATAGGATATTTTGTCGAACCAAAATCAGACAGGAAGCAAAATAAAATTTAGGTAAAAAAGTGGTGATAGTAGGATAAATTCAGTCAAAATTAGAATTCAGAAAATAATTCACCAAAGACACAAGTGCAACGAACCCATGAATTGATGCTGGCAAAATAATTTGTACAAAAATAATACAGTGAAACTTTATCTTAAATTGTTATACAATACTTATCATTGTTTGTACAAGCCCATAAAAACCATTTATTTTCCAGAAATATACTCATAAAACCTTATACATTGATTTATAAATTAAACTCTGGTTGTGAAAATCTAATATTTGACCAGCCCCAAAACAAAAAGAGAAAAAATATTGAAAATTGTTGGATGTAACGGGCTTAGGCCCATATCTTTGTATTTTCTTATTTATAAATGCATAACCCTATGTGCTCAATACACAAGGGATTCAGTCCATTATGAAAAGATAGAAAGCCATGGACAACGTCAACAAAGTATAAGAGTATAACTAACTACTTCAGTTTCTTAATTCATCGAAAGTCAGGGAAAGATGAAGTCATCATACTGATAACAAAATCGCCTACCTTCAACCATTGAGGGCCACGAAGTCTCTCACGTTCACGGTTACGCATCTTCGAAATTCTAGAAGACATATCCATCTATCTTGACACGAAAGGAGAGAATAGAAAAATCAATCATATAAACAGAAATGACAAATTTATTTTATGGTGTTAACCAAACAATTAGAGAATTCTTAATCTGTAAAGCAACTCACAAATTGTTACGTTGAATATTTATTTGAGTCTCATATACCTAAGAATGCAAATAATAGAATAGTATATGTTTTCTCAAACACAATTAACATACAGTAGAACACAGGTACATGACAGACTAATGGTGCATACACTCATCACATTTGAAACAAGATTTGATATTCTTGGAAGGACCATGCTAACCAATTTATGCCCATAAACTATTTTCTTTCATAATTCTACTCATTAGCCACTCTAACATGCACCCACAAACAAACAAACAAACAAACATGCAACCTATAACACAACAGCACTTAACAAACACCATGGGACAAAAATAATTTTATATGTTGAAAACTCCGGTATACCGGAAAAGTTATTATTTGACTCAATTACATTTTGGGAACAAGGAGACTGCCAATAACCTTGGGAATTTTGATAGTGTTCCCACGCAAAAGAAAAAAAAAAGTCGAGTAAATAGTAAAATTAGTCCTCCCATTTCAGTTCCTTGTATTAACGTAGTTTCTAGTATCCCTGAGGCTGTAATTTCTACTGCTTATAGTCCCTTTGTGAAATGAGCCACAATTCCATTAGGGACTAAAATGATATTAATAAGTTATAAAACCTAAGGATAATCAAGTGAGGGACTAAAGTGTCAGTAGTTTCAATTTCAAGGATTTACTTTACATTTTCTGAATTTCAGGAATTATGGCAGCTCTACACAATTTTCAGGGACTAAAATTGTAGTTCACTAGAAAACAGTCAGTTGTAAAATAGTAAAAATTTGTCACATGAAAAATGCATGGCTGATTATATTTTCCTTTTCAAATAACACAAAATAATGACGATTTTTCTAAATGTAATAATATCCTAATTCATAACTGTCTACCAGCTCTTGTCCAGTAGCTCGACAGACATGAATCCCAAGTGCGTGCAGCGCTAGAGAGTAGTATCCAGTAGCATCCAACAAGTATAACAGCTGGTAAGCAAATTGCAAACCTGCATTGCAAATATCCTACATTAGACACCGAAGGATACTCAAACTCTAGAGAATTGTTTGTCATCACAGATAGAATGAATGCATAACCTTGAAAAAAAAAATTAATCGAATTCTTAAAATCAAGTCGATTTGTGTTTATCCGAATAGACAAGTATTTGGAAAGAAAAAAGAATCAGGATAAACAAATGCTAACTCTTAGCAACTTGTATTTACGATACCCTCAGTACTAGCGTGTAACCACGGGTAGCAAAACCCTACAATTTTCTGAACTCTCTTAGTGATACGCACTGTAACGGAGGCACCAGCGTCAGAGCTTGGCATTGACACCGGAGAATAATCTCCTCCGGTATCATCATATCCTCCGTTTTCATCTCCCCATAGAGTGGCTTGAAGCCTCGCTTCCCTCTCTCTGTTGTAGATTGAATGCAACTTAGATTTCATATACGGCAACACAACCTGTTCCAACGCAGTAACCAATCATAACGGAGGAAACTAAGAAGCAGCAATTAGGGTTACAAAATAACAAAAGGAGAACACCGACAGTACCAAAAAAACAACGGAAAGAATCTTCTGGCGTCTCCGCAAGCTGCCTCCAGCGCCAGTGGCGGAAGCTGTATCGTCAATCTTGGCGGTGAAACTGGCCGGTCTTCTTCGAAGGCCGTACAGAGATTCCGCAAAAGAAGCATCTAGAATGAGGAAATAAGAGGAATGAGCAGAACTAATTGGTGCTATGCGTGATGGAGAGTGTGGTTGTTTTCGGTGTACCTGTGGTTCGTAAGGTGTGAGATTCGAGAACGAGCATGAGTAAGGCGAAGGATTCGTCTTCGAAGTCTAGGAGCTTGTGAAGGAAGGGTCTGCGTAAGGCCAAGACGCCGATGGAGTAAGTGAGAGCGGCGCGGAGACTCGCCGGAAGCTGCTGCGCCGCCGCCATCTCGAAGAAGGTGGGGCGGCTGCCTTGCCCACCCACCTGGAACAACATCTCTCTCTCAGTCCCGCCACACCACCCACCGCCATGCCCACCTCCTTTCCATTTATCTCCTCTATTTCCTCTCTTTTCTCTGTTTACCCCTTATTTCTTAATTGTAAAAATATAATTATTTTTTCATATAATAATTTCAAAATATAATTAAACAATTTTAATTAATTGACAAAATAATAATCATATATTAAAATTAAAATTAAACTCTTATATTGAATAATTATCTATTTGGTTGAGTATTTTTATGGATAACATAGTGTTCACCTACATGAAAAATATACCCTAAAATTATTATGATAATTTAAATTTATTAATAATACATATTTTGATTTTGTTACATTGACTTAAATATCATTTTAATCTTATTTTTTATTTATTTTATTCAATTTGATCCTATTATTAACAGGAAAATTTATGAGATATTTTGAAAAGAAAAAGAAAACGATAAGCAAGTTGAAACATCCCTGGATCCAATAATATTTCTACAACTTCCATGGAGTCCAAACAAGTCCAAGAATATTTAACAAATCCATGGAGTTCAAGAATACATTAAACAATCCTACTGTTATGAACTTTTCACCCGCTTTGTAGCTGGTGTAACTTCATCTTCATCTTCATCTTCATCTTCATTCATCACTTCTTCACCTTCACTTGCCTTTTGCTTTGTGCTTTCACCCTTCTCTTCTTCCATGCTTTTCTCACGTCCCTCATTTGAGGTTTCTCCTGGAGGAGATGAAGGAAGCACAGTGTCTGATGGAACAGTGGCAGTGGCAGCCTCGCCGGAGGAGCCGTTAACCTTCTTGTCACCCATCTCTCTTTGTTTCTCAAACATCATCTGAAGACGTTTTCCTTGGTCTTCAATTTGAATCTGCAACTTTCTTTGGATCTGCACACACAACACCACAGTTACAGTGTCAGAAAGAAAGAGAAACCAAACACCACTAACTCCCCTCAAGTGAATCTCAATTAACAACCTCAAGTTGCTCGTGAAGTCGCTTCTGGAGTTCCATCTGCAATCGTAATGCTTCAGTGATCCCTTTACTCCTGCAGAAGAATAACCAAACTAAGAAAGGAATCTCAAGGACCATCTCTTCATATATGACATGAAAATGGTATCATAGCAACAGTGAATTTCAAACCTGTAACTAACATGCATGAGGAGGGAGAGAGAGAACTCACGTTTTTAAGTCTAGAGATTTCATTTCTTCTATTGGAGTCGCCTTTTTCTCCGAGGTTCCTGCATGCATAGAAAAGCAGCTTATTCACACCCTTACCCTTTTTTGTCAAACAATAAAAAGGACTTTCTGTGTGCTTATAATGAATGCAATGTGACCATCTACACTTTCTTTTTGTTTGGGTGGGAGAAAACGAGAAAAAGATGTGAACTTTAAAATGAAGAGAGAAAAAATGAATTTTCATCCTCCTCCAACAATCAAGAGAAATTCCCATTTTTTAAAATGTTCTTTCCTTCCTATTCTGTCTCTCTGAAAGCAAACAGGTTAAGGAAGTTTGAAGAAGAATAATTCATACAAAAAAGCATTTCTTTCATATTTCAAACAGAAGAACATCTTACTTGAAACCAGTTTATAAGCACAATATAATTCCTAATTACCCTTTAGCATACCTTCTGATGGCTCTGGTTTATATCTGGCAGTTCTATACTTCTGAAATTAACAATATTTGAAAAACATTAGATTAAATGAATTGACATACACCTACAAACAAGCTATTTGAGAGGATGATAAATCAAAGATGTACCTGCAAGTGGCTTTTTACATGATAGATAGTAAGGCCATCAACTTTCATCAGATTCAACACACCCTTTGGAGTAGCCCCTGCGTTTTAAGTAGTTAACATCATGAGATAACAAGAAACATTCAAGAGAGAAGGTTAAAAAGAATGAGATTAGGACGTAAACATACTCTCACTACCACCAAGCTGATTGACTGCTTCCACAAAGGCCTCGTGAAGTTCTGGAGTCCAACGCATTCTAGTCTTAGTCTGTGGTGTGGTTGCTGCCGAAGTGCCAACAACTTCTCCAGATGTTATATCCTGCTGCTGAGGAACCTGAAATGCATGCATTAATGGAGTAGGATATGTTTCAGCAACTTCTACAATAATAAATAAATAAATATACAAACAAGAGAAACTATACGCATGACAAAAATAGAGTTCAAACTGTTAAGAATCCCATATACACATCATAGAAGAGAAGAGGGAATGAACTGTATACACAAATTCACATGTACAAGGTGATGTCAGATTGAAAATAGAACTGATCACCTAAATGCTGCATATCCATAATAATCATTTAGTCACTTGTTATAACAAGATAAAAAGATCAAGATGAACTTAATTCTCGTATGCATCAGTGACTAGTTCATTATTCACGTACAAAAATCATGATCCATAGACTATAAAGAGGCAACCAAAAATGAGATGCCACCTACTCATCCTAGTAACTTCGCAGATGTGACAAGTATTTGCAAAAATCAGCTTGAGAAACATACCTTTGGTTTTGGTTCTGCTACATTGTCATCACCAAGAAGCTGACTCCAGTTTGGGTGAAGAGAATCATCAATTGACATTAACTGATCAACCCACTCCCCAAAATCGGTTCTTTTGACATTATCATCATTTATGTAACAGCCATTCTCCACCACCTGATCATGCTGGGCAGAAATATTTTCAGGAAACCCAAGAATATCCTGAAACGGATCTGGTCCCCAGGTAATTTCTTCGCTTTCATGAGGCTGAGAAATGAATGTTGTTGAGTGTATTTCGGAAGACACATTGTCACCCAATGTCTGAGAAACAAAGGGGGGGTCTTCATATTGCCTATCATGCAGTGAAGCATAGGAAAAAAGGGTGCCATCAGGATGTTCAGAGGGTGGTGAGATCATCTTCCCAGCACTTCTGATTGAATTTGATGAGACAGAATTCGCAGCCAGATCAGTGGCAGGTGAAAGATGACAAGAATCTGGAGGTTTCATATACTTGTTTTCTAGGGGAGTGGGAAGAACACGAGAAGATGAAGACATAGCTCTCGAGTCTCCCAAGTGAATCAGTTTTGTAAGTCCTGATTTCAACAAAAAAAACAAGTTGTATGTCAGCTAATCAACCTCTAATAATGAAGTCACCTTTACCACTTATTGGACAAAAAATACAGTAATTTGTTAAGCTAATGTCTTTCTGCCTTTTCATATCTCACAGGTCAAGAATTTCAGCTTAATCCTCTGAGAAGTAAAGTAAGTAGTTGAAGTCATAAAAGCACTAGAACACAGACAGAAGTGCTACAACCAAACAAAGACAATATTTTTAAGAATAGGCCAGTCAACACAAGCTCAGAAAAAACGTATTTTGATTCACAATATCTACAACTTATGTAGGGTACAAAAGGAAAATCTGCAGCAGTTCAACACCTTGTGTACATTGGTTTAGCCTTGAAGCTGCTGAACTTTAACACTGAGCCATAAGAAAACAAGTTCAGTTCAAGCATCAGCCTTGGCAGAAGGGAGGCTTGAAGAAAAAGAGATTTCAAGGGGGTCATCAAATCAAAATTCGAAGTTAGTTAAAAGCATTACAAGTGTCGCAGTCCGTGACACAGAACCACCAAAACGGCCACACCACACCACCCTCTCTACAACCACAAAATAAAGAAAACGAACCCACCACGCAAGATGCCTCTTTTGCAGCCCATAACCGTTCATTGAGACCACCCAATTCAGCCCATGACAGATCAGAATCACAGTCCCAGATTCAAAGAATTCCATTAAAAAAAATTCGAAATTACCAAAAAAAAAAAAAAAAAACTCTAACCAGGCATACAGAATTTCAAGAGATAAAGAAAATCTGATGTGAAAACATAACCAAGCCATGGAGAGAAACTGAAAGTGCGCGTATGGAAATAAAAACGGAGCAGCCGAAAAGCTTACCTATAAAGGGATGACGGCGATGAGTGATGACTTTGGAATTGGGAAAAAAATCAGAAACGGAATCTGAAAAGCTGAGGAATCCAACTACAAAACGGAGGGTAAGAGAGAGAGGGAGATAGAGAAGAAGAGGATGAGGAGGGAAGAAGTGTAATGCTCACGTATTTGAGTTTGTCGTGTTTAACTCAAACAAACAACCTTAGAATCCAAACTCTGTCCTTCCAAAGCCTCTTGCTTTTGATTCTACTTCTCATGATTATGCCAAGAACAGCTGAACCCAAAAAAAAACATCCTGCGGCTCGCACGTGTGGGGACAGGGTGGTTCTGGGCCGTCAGATTTGTTTCAGACCTTTGATTGTGATTGGGTTTGTTTTGTTCTTAGTTGCCATTTGCAAGTTGTTGACTTTGATAACCCAAGAAAATAATGAGATTGAAAATAGAAAATATAAAACAAAGGGTAAAGTAAAGTGCATGGTGGTCTTGGTGTTGGCTGCTGATGAATACGAAAGGCTGCTGATGTTGGGTATGAAGTGAGAGTGTCCAAAATGGTCAATCCATGATCATGTCACTTTCTAATTCCTTTTTGCAAGTTCATGCTGCCACTTTCCAAGTGTTTCTGGAAATTGAATGTAAGAGATGCTGTGATCACTGTGTAGCAAATACAAATATTCTCAAATTTTCAAACTTTGACAGAAAAAGAAGATGACAAGTCTTGGTGCCACCAAAGGGTGATTTTTTTCCAAACATTGGATGCAATTTTCTTTATTCCCTGCAGTCCAAGTGCAGTGAATGTATAGTGTTAATTGACACACTGGGAGAAGGGGATAGAATGGGAAAGGAATATAAATATGGCATACTAAAGGTGTGTTTGGTTGAGGGAGTGGATTTGAGTAGATTTGAGAGTGTGGAAAGTTAAGTTGTTTGGATGAAGGGATTGATGATGAGAAAAGAAGAGATTTGAAGAGAAAGTTTATGGAAGTTTGTGAGTGATGTGATGGTTAAAATTTATATTAGTATTTTTTTAATTGATAAAAGTGTAAGATTACAAATTTATCCTTGTAATTAAAAATTGTTGAAAATTAAATATGATTAATTTGTTGAAAATAATTTATGAACATTTTAAGTAATTTTATGAAAAT
>Ga0099824_1005091_pt1 | contig 18672 bp, 12 predicted proteins | sample SiratrowhiteBW_FD_76837 | JGI IMG/M metagenome (GOLD analysis project Ga0099824, IMG submission 76837) | Root nodule microbial communities of legume samples collected from California, USA - Siratro white BW | ecosystem: Host-associated > Plants > Roots > Nodule | place: USA: California... | reverse complement strand
AATGGTGTCATTCTCGTTGAAGCTTCGTTTGAGGTAGGCATTGCGCTATAAGCTTCATTTCACTGGTTTAGATGTTTTATGGACTATTTGTTTGGTTTGATGGTTTTGCAAGTGTTTGGGTCGATTTCCGTTTACTGGTTTTGCTCTCACTGTCTACAAGAGGTATGTTTTCTTATCTTTGTATGCTTGGAATGCTTTTTGTGGATGTTTGTATCATAAATTTAGGGTTTCAAAAATTTTTGAACGAAAAACTTTAAACGGCCATAACTTTTGATAGAGAACTCGGATTGAGATGCTCCAAAAATAAAAGTTGCTTGAAATGGGGTAACGAAGTCCTTGGGAACCGCCAAAGGTGGTTGAGCCTCCGAAAACCAAAATTCCATCGTTTAGGGTTTCTTTTCTATTTTTTTTGTTATTTTTCATCCATTTTTTTATATTGTAGTCTTTGATTTCACATATCTATACTTATTATAAAATTCTAAAATTTTTTGTGTTGTTTTCTTGTATCAATTAGAGATTTATCAACCTATAATTTTTTTATTTTAATTTTTAAAAAATTACAACACTATGTCGGTTTTAGCCATACAACCGACGTAGTGGTGTGACAATACAACGTCGGTTTTAATCAAATAACCGACGTGGTCGTTGACAACGTGACGTCGATTGTTTAACTGATGTCATTTTTAACGTCTCCTGGGTCAACGTCGGTTCGAGACCCGACGATAAAGGCCTGTGAGAACCGATGATAAATGTCCTTTTTCTATTAGTGTCCCTAACACTATTAAGGTTAAGATACCCCTTCGTAAGCCTTTGTTTTCATTCCTCAACCTCTATTTTCACTTGACAAGAAGTGGTTTTTTGAAACTTGTAAATTCCATGATGCCTTGAGTTTTTTACTCTTTCAAATTGTATATAAGTCTTTGTATGTTCTCCCCATTATGATATGGCTTTGTTTTATATTAGACATTTTAAACATTTTAATATATATATATATATATCGTTTATTAGACAAATAAACTTTAAAAAAGTTATTTTTGGTTATTTCTCACTAACGAACAAATACAAGTTACCTTTGTACATGAGGTCAATATGTTAGCTATGAGTATATAACACTTAAATAATGAGAGAAAGAAAAGAAACATTTTATTAATTAGCATAATGACAACTACATTCTCAATTCAGCTATTTCTAGTAATTACATTTAAAAGAAACAGAAATAAATTTGTTGGAATTAATTCTAGAAATATTTTTTTCAAAATACTGTCTAAATATTAGGATCCTAATAATCTTCTATTTACAGTAATAACGATAACAGATGTAATAAAACTTTTACAATAGATTATTAATCTGTTAGACAAAGCATAAACGGAGTGATCAAATGCATGTAAAACTAACTAGAAGAGAACCCTTCTACTATGAAGATAGAGAAAGGAATGAGGAAGTAAATTGGAGTCAAAGATGACCGGTGAGAAAGTTGTGTGTGTGAAAGAGAAGTAAGAGCATTGAATGGGATAAGATAACCTGTGAAATGAGGCAGTGACGTATCAATGATGGGGCGGCTATGAAAGTCTCAGATGCCACTGTTGGCTTTGTCCGAGTTTCCTTTCTCGTACAAGAACAACAAATTAGAAAACTTATTTTTCTCTTTCCTTCATTCAAAGTCCCTCTTATACCAATTTCACAAACCCTTCTCAACATGCATGACCTACAGTTCTTCTCTGTACTTCTTTGGCCCATCTCATTCAATCAATGTCATAGAATCCAAAGCTTTATTACTTCTCTCTCTCTTCCTTTTCATCAACCCTCTTTCAAATTCTCCACTAGTTTAACACTACCCTAGTGGGGCTCATCTCATCTCAATAACTTACCTTAAAAAAATCTTGCTTCTCTTCATAACCTAATATGCACCAAAAAGCAAACTTTGCCCTTATCCAACTTTGGACCCTTTTTGGTCACGTGGGGTTTGAAGAGAAATGTCATCTTTTTTATGCATGCATGTGTGTTGCACTTTCTTTCTTCTTTTCACAAACATGTGTCCTAATACTTCCTAAACCCTAATTCCGTATCAACATATAAAGCAATTAAGTTAATCTGAAATGACATGAGTGTTTTGACAGTGTTGATTTTGATTCCAGAGGATGTTCCTCTTTCAACTGTTGAGTTGACGGTTTGATGTTGTCTGGGAAAATGTTATTTCCTCTGCTGGTTATGTAAGGACAAGCTCATTAAGGCCAGTTATGCTGTCACTGTGTTTAGCATGGTTCAGACCCTCTGTAATAATGTCCTCCATGTGAATGCAGGACACTTTTGTTTGGAACTTGAGTCATAAATAAGGTAGGTATATAAATTTTCACATAGTGTTACATAATCTTTCTGCTTAACTATGTCCAAACAAATTAATTAATAACAGAAGCAACATTAATGACACACTTTTATCATAATTTCATTAGATTTCGTCATTCTATGATATGAATAATTTTTTTATAAAATTATAAATTGTATGATAAGATTATTATTAGTTTTTGTAAGAACTATTTTAAAAATTGTATTTCAGATCATTTTTAATTACGTGATGATGATAATGTAAAAATATTTAGTAAAACAAAATTAATCTCTTAGAACTACACCATAATCTTTTAGTGAATATCAACTGACTCTTCATGAAATAAAAACATATATTGCATTCGCATTAATCTAAATTATTTTGGAAAAAGGTAATATTTATAACAGTAACTATCACAATTATATTCTGTGCTAGTTCGACTCAATAATGCTTTCCCATCATTTTCCAGCTACTGAAACAAACAATAACCATTAGTAACTTTTGCTACATGTATTCAACATATAAAATTGAAACAACATGGATTCTGCAATACAATGCAGAGTCCATAAGCAGAAGTAGCAGGAATTTTCTCTCTCTCTCTCTATTTTTTTTAAATTAGTTATTAATTAGAGTCATGGTTTACTTATATTTATTATGTGTAATAATACTAACTAGTTAGACTCTCCTATTGAAAAATACTTATTAGATCACAATATTATTTATGGGTTCACTCAAAACAGCTGAGAGGAATGTTTCTAGTGTATAATTTAATCACTGATTAATCAATTTTGTAGACTTTTTATCCTATCTTTTCAACTTCATTTTTTCTTTAGTTATTCTCTTTCCCAAGTATATTTTAAAATATAAATTGGTGAAATTTTTTAATTTAACATGTTTCTTAAGTTAAACTAAATTCAATGGGATTTAGGTGAGAGTTTTGAATAATTTTGTATTGTTCAAATTTTATTATTTTCATTATGTAAAAAAAAATACAGTAAGATTAAAGGAATGTTATTTATGTTATAAACTATAGATAACTTATTCTGACTATAAAGCAATTTCTGTATCAATTAAATTACAACTTTTTTTTAATAACAAAAAATGATATAAATAAAATTATTTTAGGGATGTTTCAATCTTATTATTAGAAAAAAAAATTCATAACATACATAAATACACAAGAAAACACATAAAAAATAAATAAAAAATTATAAAACACCTTTCATATTAATTTTAGCATATAAACATAATATATTTTTATATTAATAAAAATGATCATTTAACTATAATTCATGATTGTAAAATCAATTTGTAAGTAAAAATTGTGTTATTTATATATTATAAATTAATTTTATTTCTAATTAAGATAAAACTTCTAATTAATATATCTATACAAAGCACTTAAAATTATGTAGAAGCAAAATATAGAGCAAATACATTATCTTCTTTCGGGATCACTTCCCAATGTTTTCTTCGGTAGGGTTTAGTTTTTAAACTGAGGACTTTTAGGGTAATATGTTAGTTAATTCTTTCTAATTACTATAGAATTAAATTTTTTTTTTTCAGTCTGAGATTCTAACATAGTTGCTATGCCTCTGCATGGCAATTCTGTTAAGAAAAGGAAAGCAAAAGATGTATGAAAATCACTAAAATCGAATGTAGAAAATGAAATTGAATTGGCAAGGTCAACTAGACCATTTAATTTGATGGTGATTTAGTTTGACTGAATTGGTGTTTGCAATGGACATTAAACAAGGTCGAACAGTGGTGAGTGGAAAATTCAGAGTAACATCAAATCAGCTTGATGCAAAAATGGAAAGGCATCAGTGATGAGTGATGAGTCCAAGATTCACGGCTATTAATTCATTCCAAAGTTTGGATAGTTATGTGTTTGGTAAATATTATGCTATATGTAGTTTCTTCTTCTTATTAAACAACCAGAAAGTGTAGGAGAGTGGAAACTGAATATAAGCCATAGATAAAAATAGGGTAGAGCCCTACAAGAAGCTAGGCATAATGAACCTAGCTTAGATCAAGTTCTCAAAGTGGAACTTGTACCTGACCTTTTACTAGCCCTTTTGGACTCTCTGAATCAAAGCTTAGAGAAAGATGCTTGCTGATGGGATGGGTGTGACAGTCAATCAAAGGTTTTATTTATGTTTTGGGCTATGTCCAATCAACACATGGCCCACACCCACCATTTGCTTCGGCCCATTAATGTTGTCTCCTTTATTTTCTCAATTTCTTAAATTTCTTTTTGGTTATGGTGAAAAGTTGCAAACTGTTCACGTAGCGTGCCTGCATTAATGGATTGAGTAGGCAAGACAAAGAATCATCCCATATTTCTCTGACTTTTTGTCCAACATTGAGAATTTCTCCATTTGTATCCCGTGATGGTACTTATGCAAAAGATTCTCAGTGGTGCCAAAAGATTACAATAACTAATATCCAAACTAGGGTTACCCAAAATTTTTTTACTATGTGGGCGTGCCAACACGTGAACTATTCACCATTTTCTCTTTTCTTTTTAGAAACTCGGACACATTCTACTGTTCTAACAATAACTCGCGAGATCAGAGAAAAAAAGGGCATTTTTGCACTTTAACTTTATGTAAAATTGTATCAATGTGTCAGTGTTGTCTAATGAATTTGCGCCCTAATCTTATTCTCTTCAAAATATTCCATTTCGCTCTTAAAAGCTTGGAATTGCCAACACACACATTAAGATGATGAACTATTTGCAGCAATATTATTTGGAAAGAAAAGCTTAGAACAAAATTGTTACACAATATTTCAAGATTAATATTATTTGAAAAAATAACAATTATTTAGAAAACAATTTAAAAAAATTATTTCATAAATTGCTTTTACCATTTTTTCACATTATTTTTACGCCCTCAAATTCTCATTTCTCTTATTAGATGAATGGTGATTTGACATCTCAAAATTTTATGCCCTATCATTATAATAAAATATATATTGTCATAATGCTTGTTATATATAATTTATCTTTAAATTTATTAAATTTAATTTGAAAATTATTTAAACATTTATAGAAGTTAAGCTTATAACAACCAAATTACTAATAAAAACAATAAAAAAAATCTACATACTGTTATTATGATTGGACTTTTAACTAAACCCTTCTAGAGATGCTTTGGTCAATACCTACAGATTGTCACATCCATAATGAGGAAGATTCTTGTAATGATTTTATTTGTGATTTTCACATGTGTTTCAGGAAATTCTATTATCAAAACATTGAGTATTGATGGTATTTTTGGTAAGGAATTTTTTTTTAAAAAAAGTGAAAATAAGTAGGTTAACAAAGAAGGAACTTATAATTTTCTACACATTTCTTTAATAAATCATACTAGTAAATAGAATTTAAAAACAGGAGCATCTCTTTTGATGAGAAATTGGACCATGATTTATTATGTCATTAGGGCAAGAGAGATTAATCCCTCTGGGCAGGTCAAATCCTTCTATTGGTGGATCACACTCACCATATTTGTCTCTTCCTATGTATTTATGCATCTCATCACTCTTACATTATTTCTCAGAGTTTTCTATTCCTTGGTGTTTCTGTCTCTGAAAACCCCGTTTCACATGAGATTATTAAAACTGATGTTTCCCTTTTGACAAAGTGTGAGTGAATGAAGAAGAAGACAGAAAGGTGTAGGTTTACATGGTAATTACACAGTGGAACTATCACTTCCGTTGCATTAGCATCACTATCAGCATCAACATCAGGGTCGCTCTCACTATCCTTTCTGGTAATAACAAAGTGGGGGAGAGAGAGACACACACACACGCCTCCACCTTCTACAGTTCTCCATGTCTACTCCCTGTGTTCTTCTTATACCCTCTCACTTTTCATTTTGTGATTTTTTCCGAGGCTCTCTGAAACGGAAAGGGACTGTGCCATCGCCCACTCACTCTCAACTTTTGAGAGAGAGTAAATGTGGGCACAACAACACTCACACAACCATACATGAACCTAATTATTAATATTAATATAAGACCCTCTCACAATTATTGAACTTCAGCCTTTGCTTTGCTGCAAAGTCTAGGGCTACAAAAAAGGGCTCCATTTTAGAGTGCAAAATGTCAGAAATAGAAAAGAAGATGATGGAAAAAAGAGAGAAGAGAATTGAAAGAATGGGTGAAAACTGAGAGAAAAAAAATCAGTATGGGTATTTTTTTTTTTTTTCCTTTTCATGATATCAGGATGTTGGCTTAGAATAGACAGTTGTTACTATAATGCTTTTTTAATGCATATAGATTGAAACTGTTGAAAATTATAAATATTTGTGGGGCTTTGCTTTTTTTTATTATCATGTAACAAGTTTTTCCTGTTATTTTAAAGTTTCAAATGACTTAATAATCAGTAACATTTGCAGAATATGATGGAAATAATGCATCGTTCCATGGATGTTTTATTGAAAATTTTGTTTAGTAATTAAGGAAAACGTTGAAAAAATTGTTGGGGTGTATAGGATGAAGGAAAATGAAGATAAAGAGAAGGAAAAAAAAAAAGGAACTGATAAAAACTAAGAATATATATAGCAAATATAAAATGAAAGAAATGAAAGAAGAAAATGGAGTGGAAATAAAATGAAAGAAAAGTTGGATATATGATATTACTAATTATTTCATAAAATTAGACTGTTCTGAAATATTAGTAAGACACTATAAATTAAAATCAACTCATTTTGATATTTTTTTTTTTATTTGAAGTTCTTTCATGTTGATTTTCCATGTAAATGTTTAAGAAAATAAAACAAACTAATACCCTTTTAGTTAAAAACAAGCACATGGTAAGAAAAAGAAAAGAAAAGAAAGGAGTAATGAGAAGATTTTAGAGAGTCCTACATAAGCTTTTGAGAATATAAATGTTGTTGATAGCATGAAACACTAATATATATGAGACAGAGAGAGAGAAATGAAGTTATGGCAGTGCTGCTACTATAGTGTCGTATATTGGTGCGATGTTCTATGCATTGCATCCTCCTTTGCCTCATTGCTACTCTCACACTTTCCTCCTTTGCCGGTGCTCTGTCTCCTCTATTCCCAAACACGCCAAAATGCATCATATCACCATTTTCCCTTCATTCCACGTACACATACTATACCCTCTTTCTCTCTTCTATCACACCAACACATCACACTTCTAATATCAAACAAATTTCACCATGCTACTCCAAACAAAACTCACTCATTATTTAAAAATAAAAAATAAAAACATTTTTAATTTGCTTATAGTACACAGAACAAAAATCAAAACCAGCTGGTTGGGACCAACTAATGGTTGGTGTTGATGTTGATTTTAGATGTGTACATTGCAATGTTTTAGGACAAAGTATGTGGTATTTATTTTAAGTACAATGTCAAAGCTTTTAAGGATGTCTGTGATTACTGCATGACCACGTTTATCTGCAGCTTTTCACATGAACACAATGTAAAACTTGGTATATTATAAGCTGTTTTCTTGATTAGAATAACTGTTTTTCATTGTTCAAAATGCAAGAAGCCAAAGTTAACATCCACAGATTTGTTTATTTATTACCTCTCTCGTCCCCACTTACATTCACAAAAACCCTTTCTCCCTCTCCCTCTCCCTCACTCACTGCTCCACTCTCTCCTACCTAACTACCACCTTCTCTCACCATATATCATACAATAACATTAACCCCATCAACCATATCTCACAGATCAAACCATGCAAACTCACCCTTTCTCCTACATATCCTCCTCTCCTGGTACTAATGCCTTCTTGGAACCTCATCATCATCAGGAGGCTGTTGATGAAGCCTCCATCTCCCTTTCCCTTGGCCTTCCTGGGCAACAAAGCCACCCCAAAGGCACTTCCTCCTCCTCCTCCTCCTCCTCTAACCGCCCTTCCACTCTGCACCATTATCGGCATAACCCTACCTCTGATGACCAGAGAGGTGTAACTGTGGCCCTTCACATTGGCCTTCCCAATCCCACCGCTTCACCAAACAGTCCCACACCGACCAGCAAGCCTGATCTTCATTTGACCTCAGCTCCCATTCAGGGCCAGTACTGGATCCCTTCTCCGGCTCAAATCCTCATTGGACCCACCCAGTTCTCCTGCACTGTCTGCAACAAAATGTTCAACCGTTTCAACAACATGCAGGTGATTACTCAACCACATCTGAACAAAAAAAAACAGTCAAGAATGTGTAGCTATCATCTCCATCATAATCTCATGATCAATTTTAAAGCCCAGGTGAAAAGGATTTGAAAGGAAGAGTGTAAGAAAAACACCACTTTTTTTCCGAAGATTTATATACACAATAAACAAGTAACCATTATTACACTCTCTAGTTAATGTCTGCTTTCCTTTGTTGCAAAAAATTTCTTTCAGAATCACTTTACACATCTCTTTAGTTATCTATAGTTCTTCTCTTTCCATCACCTGAAATCATGAGTTTGCAATTTAATTAATTAACCCTTTCACACCCCAATAGAATGTGGAACATTCATGATCAAATATCTATCGTTTTTTATCTTCTTATCTCTCCTATTTTTTCACCTCAATCCACCCCATTTTTGGGTACCTTTGCAGCCCTCTTACCAAAATGCATAACAAAAAAATTTTAGTGAGCACAAATATATTTTCATTGTTTTTGTAATTCGTTATTTTTCTTTGATGGACGAGTGGTGCATTGATTAACAATATGTAATACAAATTTTCCCTAATGCATTACAACAAAGTAGATGCACATGTGGGGACACGGTTCACAATATAGGAAAGGGCCTGAATCACTGAGAGGAGCAAAACCAGCTTCTTCAATGCTGAGGCTTCCCTGCTATTGTTGTGCTGAGGGTTGCAAGAACAACATAGAGCATCCAAGGTCAAGGCCACTGAAGGATTTCAGAACCCTTCAGACTCACTACAAGAGGAAGCATGGAGCAAAGCCTTTTGGGTGCAGAAAGTGTGGCAAGCCTTTTGCTGTGAGAGGGGATTGGAGGACACACGAGAAAAACTGTGGGAAGCTTTGGTTCTGCATCTGTGGCTCTGATTTCAAGCACAAGAGGTCTCTCAAAGACCATGTTCGTGCCTTTGGTGATGGCCACGCTCCACACACTGTGGAGAGCTGTGATCAGATTGGGGAGGATGACTTGTTTGGTGATGAAGATGAAGAGGAACTAGATTTAGAAGATGATGATGATGAAGGTTATAACAGTAATGAAGTGGTTTTTCCTTTTAATTAATTAATAATTCAATAATATTATGAAGTGTAGAATGGATTTTCTGATATGGATTTAAATTACCTCTTCTAATTTTCTGTCTCCTTTATCACTGTGATTAAGACTTAATTACTGATTTATTTCTTATAATTATCAAAAATAGTATTCTAGTTCTGTATTTCAAAATATTTTTCTTAAATTTGTATATAAATAATTTTTAATATCTTTTAATTGTTAAAATAGTGTTTCAATATAATGTAGAAAACCTATTTTTTTTTTTTTAACTATTTTAATGTTACACGAGTAATTAGACTTCTAGGAAGAGACATAAACTAAGTAATTTTATTACTTATGAGATTATTTGTATCAGTTCTTATAATACTATTAACATGATTAATCTCGTGTTTATTCATACTAGTTATAATGTGTTAGTAATTTTTTAATATATTTTTTAACATGTTATCTTTACAAACTATAAGATTATCAAACAAACATTTAATAAAATGATCAAATTTCATTACATGATAGAATATTTTATTATCATGCTTATCAATATTAAATAGGCATCACAAGTATAATGTTTGTTAGGAAAAATATATGTTGAAAATTGAAGTAGGACAAGTGATATGGTGGTTATTTACTTTGCTAGATTTTCGTTGTAACTAAGATTTGGGTGAATGAATTAGACACTGAACCTTTGTCTGTTGTCTCTGAGAGTGAGAAGGATGCGAGAAGATGGAGACAAACAGTGAAATGAAAGCTAAGGTTCTTGCATTTAATGCCAGAAGTGACAGTCTTATCTAATTAAAGGACGTTTTCTTTTTCATGCTACTTTTTCCTGTGATAATGAGAGAGAGAGAGTCACGAAGAGGTAGTCAAGAGTATTCAGTGACTGCAGATGATAGACAGACATGCAGACAAGGGCAGTCACAGATTCTACTGTTCAAAACTTTGCATTTCCATAGCCATATAGAAAGAAAGAAAAGAGAAAGGAAGAGGGAGACACATACACAGTGCAAAGATAAACTCATTGTGTGATAAATTGATACTAATATGTTTTATTTATTGATAATTAAATTTTTGTTAAAGAACATGGTTGATCATTTTTAATGATTTTTTCATCCATAAAAAGGTGTCTTCAAAACTTGTGTTCAATTCAACTTAGTCACTAACTTACTGTATAGTAAAGTTTGTTTTAGCATTCAAAGAAATGTTTAACATCTGATAAATTTATATAATGAGTTCATGTTTAAATGTTTGTATGATTATCAAAATATATATTTTTTTGAAAGATATAAAAAAGTGGTAGGAGAGAGTATCAAGTTGATTTTATTTTTGTTTGAGGGGTCAGTGATACTTACTGAGCATGGACTAGCACTGCACTGGTAACACACCTTTGATGGATTGATACTGTCAGTGTGTGTGGGTAACGATAGATGGAGCACTGCTATGTGTTGCTGTTTTTGGGGTTTCACCCAAAGGGCTGCCTTTTGCCTTTTCAGACCACCTACAAACAGATACTACAAAACATTTTCAGCACTTTTGTTCTTATTATTACCCCCTCCCCCACTTTTTTAACCCCTCCCCCACTTCTATGGGAATTAATTCAATTCATTTATTATTAATTAATATATCACACTGTTATATGACTAAGTTTCTACTCATCCATCATCTACTATGTAGTATATTAGTTTGAACATGTGTTAATAAAAACTATTTACATGCATATGTTTTGACTCAAAGAAAAAAAATTACTTGGCTGTTTAGTATAGTTAATATTAAAGATTATAAAAGTGTTTTACTGAATAATAATTGTGGAAGAATGTCAATTATTCATCATCATGGTGTAATAGTAATGAGAAGCAATCATTCATGAAATAATAATGCATGTGCATGGTCATTTTCTGATCTTTGTTCTTTGCTCGAGGCTTTATCTTTGTGCCTTGTACTTGTATATATCTTGCCCCCTTTTATGCTTTTTCCTCCCTCTTTCTTCTTTTGTAACATGAAAAGCAGGTTGAAAACAGAAGAAAATGGAAAGATTGAAAAACAAAAAGGGAATAAATTAATACTGTGCATGCATGCTTGGATCTTCCAAGTGAAACTCTCTTTGCTTGCTTTTTCTTTTAGTTCAGCTACACGGATCCAAGTAACCTGATTCATTAATTAATGTTTGTCTGGTTATTGGGGAAAAACAATTCTCAAAAGCATTTCAAACAACAGAAGAAGCACAAGAGATGAGGATAGGATGATAGAGAAGTGGCATTAGAGACATAAGTTTCAGATCCGAGGCAAAAGATTCAATTCAGACTAACAACTACTTTCACGTTTAAATTGTCCAGTTCCCTGTTAAGTAGGCAATTTACTGTTATGCTATTTATTTACTTCTTTGAACACCAGACATCCTTGGTACTGTAAATGGCATATTTTTTATTCATTATTTGGAAGAGTGTTGAAAACTGTTGACAATTTTTTCTTTTACCAAGAATTTCTTATACTTGGAATATAAATATTACTAGTTCTTTTGGAAATAACCAATTTAAGTAAATATTTTTTCTAATTTATTTTTTAATATGCCATGAATAATAATATTTTATTAATATATTTAAAAGATTTTGTGGACACCTAATCTATTATTACCTTATATAATTAAACTTTTCAAATACATTAGTTTAGATATAAATAATCAGTTGAGAGTATACTTATATATTCCTATAAACTGATTACTCTAGGACTCAAATGTCTTCATGCTTTTATGTTTCTTTTATCCCCATATATATATATATATATATATATATATATATATATATATATATATATATATATATATATATAAAAGAAAACTTTTTACAGATTTGTGCTATAAATAATTAAAAATATAAGTAATTAATAATGAATTGATATATTTATATTATAACAATAAATCCATATTTCTAATATACATTTTGTAAACATTTTATCAGATATCTTATATGTTCAGCTCTATTTCATATTTCGTGTTTAAAGTTGAAAAATCATATTCCTATTTTTTTTAAATTTTAAAATTTGTGTCTCTTACAATGTAATTGAATATAAAACTCAAATTCAAATATTCAATTATGTAAAATTATATTAAAATATTATATATTAAAATATTGGTTAAAAAATAACAAACATTTCTAGCTATTAGAATTTTTTATTAATTTATTTAATTTAGCCCCTTAAAAACCAATGACTGAATTAAAAAAAAAATCAATGTTTTTAAAAATATTAATAAATAGACTAGGAAAAAGTCTTGACACAACAGGAATTCGTACTTTAGGTTGTTTTTTCCCTCGTTTAATCTTGGGTTAAGATCAATTTTATAGGCGCATGTCTAAACAGAGCAATCAGATACACATTACACACGTAGGTTTTGACCTCTTCTCTATCTGAACATCTAAACTAACTCATCTGAAAAAGGTTATTTGCTCACCACAACAGTAACTTCAAAACAGATATTTATAAATGATTATGTATAAAGCTGAAAATTTGAAATAGGACTTAAAACTGTGAAACAGGGACATTTTTTACGATCTAATAAGTACTAAAAACAAGTATAGTAAGATTAGGTGTAACATTTCAAATTATTGTATTTTAAGGTACAACAATTATAATACCCAAGAATTTATAATGTATAATATCAGTTTTATATGAATCATCTAATAGTCTACTAGAAGCCTAGATTATCTCTTAGACTTTCTCTGAAAATATTTCTAAGTGCACGATATGTAATCTAAGATACTTTTAAAGAAGATATGTTAAAGTGATAGTTTGTTAATATTTGAAAAAAATTGCTATATTAGTTTCATATATAGGGTTTGAGTTTCGAAAGTTTAAAAATTATTTATAAATAAATTGTAGAAACATAAGTATTAAGTTAGAAAACTTTTTTTCGTCTACGTCTAACGTGAGTATGAAGATCAGATCATATGAGATCATCTGTGTCATATCGTCTAGTATGTTAAGTCTATCATATATAGAGATTGTCTAGTATATTGAATTTGTCTGATCTGTTATACTGTGAATTCATATGTTCTGTGTGCAAATTATCTATCAAGAAACTTCTATCATACTTTTTCACTATTTAAAATGTGTATCCTAATGACATCATCTAGTCTATTGTAAACATTTACTATGAGGCCTCTTGGTATGACCATGTAGTGTTATCGTCTAGAAGCAATCTTTTACTGATGAGTAATCTATCATACTTATTCTAATGAATTTTTCTATCGGATAAAACTATAGACAATCTAGTATGATTCCTATACCATCCAGTTAAGATTATCACTATGTGATATTGATTCATCTTTAAGATAACCTCAATCAACCTTTAAGTCAATTACTTCTTAAGAGATAATCAAACTAGTGAAGAACAAAATATAGAAAGAACAAAAATAACTTTTCAACTAGTTAATACTAATATAATGTATATAAAAGATGATGTTTGATAACCTATGAAGCTTTGACACAGAAGAAACGTTTCGCTTCCATACTCCCGACGCATCGATGACACAGACACACAACGAACAATGCGTCGAACACTCAACCTTACGCCACACGATTCACTCCCTTATACTTGCAAAAGGACACGGTCCACCCTATTGGACACGTCTCTCCCACCAAAATCAGACAAAACCAAAATAGTAACAAAAGAATCAAAAGTTTATCAAATAATAAAAAATTTTCAAAAAATAACAAAATCAAATATTTCATTACTAAAATCACTCAAATAATATTTTCATAATCTTTCCATATTCGTTTGAACATGCTTGTGAATAATACAAGATAATAGAGAAATAAATAAAAAAAAGAAAAAAAAAATAAAGGAACTTTGTAGTTGCGACTTGCAATGAAAGAGAAGAAAGGATTACAAGACTCACGGTGAAGGAGATGAAAACATTGTGACTCTTAGCAAAAGAGAAGTCGCAGTGAAGACTTGGGTGAGGAAGGAACTGGAATGTACTACTATAAAGAAGAATAAGAAAGGAAGAACAAGGCCTTTGTTAAAATTAATATTATAAAAAAAATAAACTAAATTTTTACCTTAAAAATTAATTATTAAAGAATATTTTTTAAATAATCATAGTGAAATAAAAAATATTAAATAACATTCAATAGCATAATAATTGAATATTATTTTAAAAATATATAATATATGTTATACTATAATTAATTTTTAATTTGTGATACATTTTATTTTTATGTTCACAAATTAGTTTATATTAGATAAATTTATTTCATTTTTATACTTAAGTAATTTTTTTTTATATTTTTTAATAAAAAATTAAGATGAATATATCTAATCAAGCTATCAAACAAGATCATGAAACAAAACCCTTGTGAACGCGTTATATAATTTTTTCAAATGTGAATTCGTCAAAATTTATTGAGTTTTAAAAATTAGACAATGAAGTAACATTGCAAATAAAAAAGAAAAAAAAAAAAGTCTCTCTCTACCACCTGTATTTGATAAAGGAAATAAGACAAACAAGGGTCCCAAACTCAAAAGTCTTTTAAAATCTTCTTTCAATATTCAAGTCAATGATATTCTTGATTGTGAAATTACGAGAATGTTTTATTCTTCAAGTCTACCATTTCATTTAGCAAAAAGTCCTTATTATACAATAGCTTCAACCCATTGAAGTTGCTTTTTGTTGCTCCAACAAGATTTGCTTCAAAAATAGTAATGGTCAAAATGTTTATAGGTTTGAAAAAAGGACTCCAAGAGATGGTTATAAGTGATGAATGATTCTCTTACAAAAAGGATAGTGTGGATAGTGCATGACTTGTGAAAGAAACTTTGGTCAATGATAATTGGTGGATGAAGGTTGATTACATACTTGCTTTTACTGCCCCTATTTATGATGTTCTCAAAAAAATAAATACAAATATGGTTACTCCTCACTTTGTATATGAAATGTGGGATTCAATGGTTGAGAAATGTCATATTCCAATATGAAAGAAAGACACTAGATGAAAGTACCTTGAATATATAAATCATCAGACAAATTTATTTCTTATTTTTTCAAATTTATTTTGTTGTCTGTTAAGCATTAGTCAAAAACATTTCTAATTATCTTACCATTATAAGACAAAAGTAATCCTTTTTGAATTACATAGCCCACACATGTCTAGAAGATATAGACCCAATCATCTAATGTATTGAAGATCAACTGAAAGTTTTGTTTTCTTTTAACATTTTGAGCTTATGACTTTCTCATACTTTAGAAATTAAATTGAAAAATAAATAATATACAATATATATGTATCAAGAAATGGATGTCACACTAGACATAATAGATGAGGAGAGGGAGTTAGATAAACAACGTAGAGATGAGGGAAGAGATCTCACAGAAAAACTAAAACAAGTTAATTTTCGTTAAGAGGCACTAGCTAGACAGAAAGCAAGGTTTAAATGGTTGGAGGAAGGGCATATGAACACAAAGTATTTCCATAGGGTAATAAAGTGGAGAAGAATGGAGAGTTCGATTAAGGGAGTACACATTGATAACCAATAATGTGAGAAGCCTGGTAAGGTTGAGGAGATTTTGGACCAATTTCGAAATAAGTTTAGGAATGAAACAAAAAAGAGTGTACGTTGGATAATATACAATTTCCTAAAATAAGCACGGAGGATAACGTAGGACTAGTTAGGACAATAACATAATAGGAAAAGAGACAGTGTGGGATTGTGATGGAGGCAAGAGTTCAAGTTAGGATGGGTTTAATATAACTTTTTCAAAATTGTTCTGGAATAAGATAAAGGATGATGTTATCAAGGCAATATAGATCTTTCAAATTTATGGTACCTAGCCAAGAGAAGCTAGTGCTTTATTCATTAAGCTAATCCTCAAGTTAGAAAACCCACAAAAGTTAGTTAAATATAGGTCGATTTCACTGGTTGGGAGTATATACAAAATTGTTTAAAAAATCTTAGCAAACATTCTTAAGAAGGTCTTACATAAGGTCATTAATGTTAAGCATACAAATTTTTTAAAGAATATGGGACTTTTGGATAATGTGCTTGTAGCCAATGAAGTAATAGATGAAGTAAGGTAAAAATTAAAAAAATAAAAATGTGCTTTTGTAAAGGTAAACTTTGATAAAGCATATGATTTTGTAAATTGGGACCATCTTGAGTATATGAAGAGAAGGCTATGGTTTAATTTAAAATGGATTAAATGGCATTGCTAGGTAAATGGAAATGGAGATATTGTTCAAGGGTGAAAGGGGTCTATTGAGATACTTTTATGTCGAAATATGGGTAATGGAGGAGTTTAGATACAAAAGAGGAGAGTACATATAAATCGCGGTGTTGGAAATTCCTTAGATATGTGCATGGCAAGGAGAATTTAGGAGATTGGTTTGAGAGTAATTTGTCGTGGAAAGTTGGGAAAGGAATTGTTTAGGGAGGATATATGGCTACGAGAAGAACCTTTTAAGGGATAAATACCCTAAAATGTAAGCCAATTCTAAGCAAAAGGGGTGCAAGGTGGCAAAGGTAGGAGAGTGGCATAATAATAAATGGGAGTGTTATCTTATTTGGAGAAGGAGTTGGTTTGAATGAAAAAAGCCAAAGGTAGAAGGGCTTATGATGCAAGTTCAGGAGTGTTCAATACTGAAGGAAAAAGAGGATGAAAGGGTTTGGAAAGGGGAGGAAAATTTAGGGTATATTGGTAAGTCGATATATAGAATGTTAATGAACGCATTCATAGGGGTGGATGAAGAGCTATATGATATGTTATGGAAAATCAAGGGATTGCCCACTACTCAGTTGTGTACATGGAAGGTATTTTATATTAAGATAACAACTTTGGATAACATGATAAAAAGAGGAATGTAGTTGAGTGTTAGGACATGTGTGATGTGTTTGGTAGAAGAAGAAACAATTATTCATTTTTTTTATGGAATGTAAGATAGCAAGAAAGGTATAAATCCTTTATGATAAATGGATAGGAATTCAATCTGTACATCATAACACACTGAAGGATCATTTTCTTATCTTTAATGTGGCACACTTTAGTAGAAAAGAAAATTATTTTTGGAGAATCATGTGGGTGGCTATAATATGGAGTTTATGAACACATAAATAACGTCATCTTTAAGAACTTTAAACTAGATGTAAAGGAAGTGTTTATTCTAGTACATGTTAAAACTTGAGTTTGGATAACAAATGGATATTAGAAAGAAGAATTCACATATTCTAATTGGTTCCTTAATCCAACAATATGAATTATTTCCATGACATGAGTAAAATTTCTACAACGGAATTGATTGACTTGGATTTTTGTTTCATCCTATCTAGAAATCTCTTGTCAAGGGATGTTCAATATTTGATAAATATGTGCTATGTTAACAAAAATCTGTTAAGTATTGGTTTGGAAATCATTGCACAAATAAGCATAATACAGGGGAAAATTTCCTTGGTAAAGTTATGATTCAAATTTTAGCATAGGTAAAAATAAACCCTTTGATTGGATTTTGTTGTCCAAATCGAGCTAGGAAGGGGGAGGTTTTGTGTGAAGATTTAATATTAAAATACCAAATATCTCTAGGTATATGTATGTGTGGCTAACCAAATATCAGGCTACATAGCCTTGATCTTCATTCTTCAATGCAGTGCAGGTAACTTATGAGCAACATTTTGCAACCTTCATTCACTTATATTATTTTCATCTGGTGGGAGTAGTAAGTTGAATTAGATTAGGAGATAGTTCATACATGTTAAAGTAGAGATGTTTGGTTTTAGCTAACAACATAGAGTGAATATTTCCCAAATCAAGTGCCATGCGAGAGTCTTATTCGGGGCACACGTGATATTTGGAAAGACTTATGCCTGATCCCAAGCAAACAAAGGAAGGCCATATCAAGATAATTTGTTGGTGTGGCTTTAAAATCAAGTTTTTTTTTTTTTTTGGATTGAAGACGTATTTTATATCAACACAGTATGCTTGGTTCTTTCGAAGGACATCTCATTTTGTACTTGGTTTAAGGTCTATTATGTTTTAATTGATTAGGTGTTACGTATGCCACACAAAGTTACATGTGAGTATGTAAGACTTGACTTAGGCTTAGTTGCTAACATATCCTATCTTTTTTTTTTTTTTTTT
>Ga0099824_1005088_pt1 | contig 18675 bp, 8 predicted proteins | sample SiratrowhiteBW_FD_76837 | JGI IMG/M metagenome (GOLD analysis project Ga0099824, IMG submission 76837) | Root nodule microbial communities of legume samples collected from California, USA - Siratro white BW | ecosystem: Host-associated > Plants > Roots > Nodule | place: USA: California... | reverse complement strand
CCTAAGTTCTATGGCCGAGTATAATGACCAAATTTAGAAATACTGATTTTCATGAAGCCGAGTTTCGTGGTTGAGTTCTCTCGAAGACAACCTTCATTATTAAGCTCCAAAATGCCGAGCTCGTTGAAGCCTAGCTTCATGGCCGATCTCTCGAGACTGAGATCCGTGATGATCCATAGAGGACAACCTCCATGACTAAGCTCCAGAATGCCAAACTCCAAGGTCAAGCTCCAAAGTGCCCAGCTCGGTGCTGATTCGTCGAGGACAATTTCCATGATTCGCTGCATGGATCAATTCTACAAACTTCTTAAATAAAAATTATAGATTTTTGTTGTTACATATTATTTTAATTCAATTTTATTCAAATTCTTCTAAGAAAAATATTTCAATGTCTTACCTCATTTTAGTGAAATATGCCTTATTTTGGTACAGATCTGCATCATACACATGGGACCGAGGTGCATCATACACATCTCCACAAACCCAATCAAAAGTGACTGGTATCAAGGCTGACATGTTAAGGTATGGAGACATCGTAGGTCATCAGTCGCTCAGGCCGACATGTTGTCAGCCAACAAGGTATGGGGACTTTGCAGGTTGTCAGTCGCTCAGGTTGACATATTGTCAGCCAACAAGGTATGGGGACTTTGCAGGTTACCAGTCCTCAGGTCGACATGTTGTCAGCCAACAAGGTATGGGGACTTCGCAGGTTGTCAGTCGCTCGAGCTGACATGTTGTCAACCAACAAGGTATGGGACTTTGCAGGTTGCCAGTCCTCAGGCCAACATGTTGTCAGCCAACAAGGTATAGGGACTCTGCAGGTTGCCAATTGCTCAGACCGACATGTTGTCAGCCAACAAGGTATAGGGACTTCGCAGGTTGCCAGTCCCTCAGGTCGACTTGTTGTCAGCCAACAAGGTATAGGGACTTTGCAGGTTGTCAGTCGCTCAAGCCGACATGTTGTCAGCCAATAAGATATATGGACTCCGCAGGTTGCCAATCACTCAGGCCCACATGTTGTCACCCAACAAGGTATAGGGAATCCGTAGGTTGCCAATTGCTCAGGTCGACATGTTGTCAGCTAACAAGGTATACAAGCTCCACCAATTTCCAGTTACCCAAACCGACATGTTATCAACCATAGCAAACTACATGGCCAATCTAGGACACAGGCTCTGCCAATTTCCAGTTATCCAAGCCGACATGTTATCAGCCATACCCACATGCCGCATATTATATGTATCACGCAGGTCGATATGTCATCAGCCATTCCCACACATCAGCTTCTCTACCATCACACACATTGGGACTAATACGAGCAACAAAGATTGACCACTTCTCAGCCTTATGCCACTTAAAACTCTTTATGTCTAACAATTACTCGAGCCTGAGAGACTAGTATACTATACAGCCATCAGAGAGCATGACCGACAACACTCACTGTTGTATTATACGGCCATTAGAACGAGGCCGACAATCACATATGAAACTCTTTATAGTCTAACAACTACTCGAGCTTGGAAGACTAGTGTACTATACGGCCATTTGAGAACATAGAAGTCGAAAATCACTCATGAAACTCTTTATAGTCTAAGGACTACTCGAGCTTGAGAGGCCAGTGTACTATACGGCTATTAGAGAGCATAGCCGACAACATTCAATCATGAAAACTCTTTGTAGTCGTGGGGAAGCTAGTGTACTACGCAACCATTCAAGAGCATGGCGGTCCTCAAGACGGCAAGTTGTCAGGCACACTCGCGAGCTGTTTACTACAGAATACGCATAGGCCGACAAGTATCCGATGACTTCCAATGAACCAATCTCTCCATCTCTCTTACATTGGGAACAAGCATCTAACATTTGACACATAAACAGATTCCAATAAATTGTGCATTCCCATCTGACAAAAGTGAGGTTGAGTAAACTACACATCATCCTCTGACATAACATGCAGACCTTTGATAGGAGAGACTACACACCTTCTCCTGACGCAACATGCAAAAAAGGGGTAACACCTCTGACAGGAGAGACTACATACCTTCTCCTGACATAGCATGCAGAAAAGGGGTAACACCTCTGACAAGAGAGACTACACATCTTCCCCTGGCTAAGAAAGCAATCATTACATATGTTAGTATAAATAGTGAACGAAAGAAGAAAGAAAGGTACGTTTTTCCATCCCAATTCATACTGTTAAACTCTGATAATTGAATACTGACTTGAGCATCGGAGTGTCTTCCGCAGGTACCTCCCCCATCATCTTAGATATCGGAGATCATATATTCACAAAGAGATAGGCACAGTTGACACCTTGAAGTCTTGTTCTCAGCCTCAGGACTCCGCAAGAACATTTATTGTTCTCAGCCTTAAGGCTATATAAGAACAATTGGTATCCACCGTGGGGCCGAGAGGTACACAAACAAAACTCTCATGGTGCGTTCTGAATTGTAATATCAAAATTAATATGAAGAAAATAAATCATAAATATCTTATTAAGTTATAATTATGTTTAATAAATCTAGTATTAAAAAGAAAAATATAGATAAAAAATATATAAAAATGTATTTATCACAAAGTTACCTTTCTGTTAACCTAACATGTTATTAATTTATATTTAACCTTAATACGAGACTTCTTTATGTAATTCATCTTTTTTTAAATCCTTTTGTTCAATTTTATTGACAAAGGGTGATATGCAAAAAGAAAAAAAAATGTTTCTCTTTATTTGAAGATAAAATTTATCAAATACAATCTTCACAATATAATCTTCACTGTTGAAATTGGGTTATCTCCATTTCTAACTTCTTTCCTCTTTTCATGTTACACTAGATTATTGAAAAGATTAGCAGAAACTATTGTTAGATAGGAAGGAGGACATTGTTTATCTTTCATGTGTATCTTCAACTAGTACTCTCTTGGATAAAGAAAAAAGAAAATGTGGTGAATGTGGAATCTAGAAATAACCCTATCTACAGACACCAAAAGATGGGAAGATGAAACCATACAACCCCCAACCATCAAATAATTTCATCATCATCCTTTGACATCATACAATCCAAAATCTTTTAGACATTTTGCACATTGTACCTGCTCAAGCCTATGGTATATCATACTAGATTGACAAGATGTCGACCTTATAAAAAAATGGATTTTTCTTTTAAAGACTTGTTGTCTTCCTTTAAGCTAGGGGACAAGTGTTGAGAGCTCCATCTCAACATCTCAATGATACAATATAAATAGATATACACTCTAAGATAAAAGGTAATAAATCTTTGACAATTAGTGGATACTCTCTCTCTATTGATTGAGAAATTACTTAAAGGCCAGAATACACTAACAAATACTATGTCGAGACCAAATCTGAACTCATCATCAAAACATCATATCAGGTCTCATACTTAATTTAATTTCTTAATCAAATTAATTATAAATTGAAGTTAGAAAATTACTTAATTGATTCATTTTATTTTTTTATCTCCAATGAAAATATTGTTTGATGACACTATTTTATTATTTTATACATACTATATTTTTAATACTCTATTTAAGTAAAAAAAAATTATACCACTTTTTTATTTGTAAAATATGTCTCTTATGTACAGAATATCCTATAAATTATACTACATCTATCGCTTTATCTGTTAATCCAATTACTTGTAATAAATATTATTCATCTGATATATTATATAGATAAAAAATACAAGAAGTAAATAAAATAAATTGTTGACAGATAAGAAAAATTTAAATAATATACGAATCTCATGTTGTTTACTTTGAACTATTTCTCATATAAATAATTAATCATTAAAAGTAAGACATTACAAAAATCATCACAAATTACTAAGCTGTTATTTAAGGATTAAATTAGGAGATAATTTATTTATCGTATACAATTTTACTAATTTCTCTAACAAATAAATTATCACTTAAATTTAACTTTGAAACATTAAAAGGGTTTAGGTTATAATTTGATGTAAATTATTTATTATTAGCTATTATTTTTTCAGATTTGATATTTTTATTACTGGTCTTCTATATTGAAATGATATTAGTTTTTTTTTTAGTATCTCCTATTTTTTTCTCTTCATTCCTCTCATCGTATACATACACAACAAAAAAGATAAAATATATATATTTTCTTAGTATCAAATCGAATATTAACAATATCAATATATTTTGTATAGATTTACCTAACATTTGCATAAATTCAAATTATATATTTTTTTATTTTATTTGATATTGTGTAATTATATTTTTATCTTATATAAATTTAATTGATATTTTTCATCGGAGTATATTTTCATTTTAAATGATAATATGTAGATTTAATAATACTTGATAAGATAATTAGATTTCTATCTTGTGTAAATTTTATTTATATTCTCATAAAATTCAATTTTAAAACCAAATTACATGGTGAAAAATCGCCCTATCTTTGTATTTGAACGGAGATTCCATACTTTATTCCAAGGATTTACTATTAGAAATTGGTAATATAACCATTTTTTCTTATTTACTGTGTTTAATCGCAATTATAAATTGTGTTTAGTTGTTATTTTTAATTAATTTTTTTATTATTTAACTAATGAGTTATTGAGATTTATGACTGATATGATTTTATTTATTGATTTATTAATGTAATGATAACTATTTTCATAAATTGACGCTATTGGTATTATTCTTGTTTTGATGTCTTCACTTTTAGAAAAGTTGTTCAGGATAATACAATTTTTTTTATATAAACATTTCTGAAAAGAAAAAAATGTTACATAAACATAATAGGTGTTTCTATTGTAAAAAGATAAAGCAGTACACGACATAGGGACCTGTAAAATATGTTGATACTATTTTTTTTAAAAGGTGAGTAAAGTTTAATAAAAATTAAAAGAATGTCATATACTTAGTGAAGTTAAAGAGGAGTGAATGTACTTTACTTGTCTAATAATCAAGCTTAAGGTTTGCAGTGTTAACTTTTTCTTCTTTATTTAAAATAAAATAAGCAAAATAGAGTGTAGAAAAATTGCTCCATTTTAAATTTTTTATTTTATAAGGAGTTTCATAAATTACTAAAATTTATATATAGGTTACACGAGTTTCTTAAATTACGAAAATGTATTTATGGGTTACAGCATGTCTCAAACAAGGTCCTACATCTATTAAACATAGAATCTTTCAATTAAACTTATAAGTAATTGTAACTTTAATTTTATTTTGTAAAAATAAAATTAAATAAAACTTTTTAATATTTTATAAGTTAAATTAGACTTAAAATATCAAAAAATTAGTACCCATGTTAATTAATCTGTCAGCCTTTTTTATCTAGCCATATGAAAAACCAGCATTTTTATATGAAACCTATTGAATTAAACATCTAATTCATTACTATTATATCAAAATTTGTTGTTTATATTTCTTTAACAAAACAGAAATTAATTACTTCTATATCTGATTAGTATTGATTTTCATATCATTGATCGAAATTGTCAGCTTTTTTTACACCTAATCTTCTGATGTGCCCACTCAGACTTCCCTTCAAAACTTACAATACAACCTAATCTTCTGATGTGCCCACTCAGACTTCCCTTCAAAACTTACAATACAAAAGGGAACCGAAATATAGCAATGCAATAACAGAGGTTCATGCATCATGAATTATGAACACAAGTTCTCATAATAAATAATTTTCATTTTCAACACTCAAATTTCGGTCGCACATGAGGGACAGAGAGGCATAAGATGGCACATGCATCCCATGTGAGTATGCAAAGGGTCCACGCTCTATTCACTATCAATGAAAAACAAACACTGAGAATCTAAAAGATTAAACAAAGTTCCAAGTTCCACACTCACATGCAAAGTAATAACAATGAGATAGGGTCTATGAATGAACACAGAAATTGGAATCAAGATCTCATGCTACTCCAAATAACAAAAATGAGAAGATACCAAAACATAGGTGAATTAATTAGCATATGCATTTATAGCAAAGGAATCATCATACCCATTGGCCACACTATTTTAAAATTGTAATCAACTAATCTCAAAGGAAAAAGGAAAACCTATAGTGTAACAAGAAAAAAATTGCAACCAAACACAAGCAGCACACACATCAAATTAAAGGGAGGTGTTACTAAGATTAAGATTCCCTCCATGTATGATACATATTGATTTCAGCTGAACTCTATTTTGTTGTTGAGGAAGTGAGTGAGTTGAACTCAGTGATGATGGTGGTGAGGGGGTGGTGCTGCTGCCATGGCTGGTGGGGTTGGGGGCTTGCATTGGTAACACTTGGCAAAGAGCCCAAAAGTGTCAATTTGCTTGATGAAGTTGGTCATGCTGGCCCATCCTCCAAACCCAAACCCAACCACCAAAACCCACACCACAATGAATGCATTGAACACATACATTGCAGTCCAGCTTGGCATGAAGATAGGAGGCTTCTCAGCAGCATTCTACAAAACAAAAAGCAAATTGTGTCACATAATTGAGGCCCCTACTTATACTCTCCCCTTGCATTATTTCAAAAATTTCCAAAACAAGACCAATAATGATGTCAAATGGAATTAAAATAAAAATGTGCAGGCCTTTCTTCTATGTTATTTACCTTATTCATGTTTACTCAATATCAGACTTTGTACTTTGTACTTATGTATGACCCTGATCATGATCCTATCTGAAAGTTTTTATTCCAACATTTTTGCACTAGGTTGGCCTAATTTGCACTAATGTTGGCCTAATTTGAATTATTGGGAGAGAGATGAATGAAATTGCCAGCTCAAGAGAGGCATAGTACGATATTGTTGACTGTAGCAAATAACTGAAAGAAAATGACCTCCCACCAGTCCTCCAATCTTCAAATACACATTCAAATCCAAGCCTTAAATGCTTCTGTACATTTTCTGCTCTCACCCTTTCCTTGTGTCCCTCTCTCACACTCACAACACACTGTGCATGCACATTTAATAGTGGGATACTGGAAGAAGTCCACATCCAAATGTCTATGTCCAACAAACATGTAATGACACACATACCCTCGGTCACATTCTCATATTCACACTAATGCCACTTCTCATTCAAACTTCAGACATATATAACATGGTAAAAATGGGAAAAAGGTAAAATCTTATTAGATGCTTTTGCATGTTTGTGTAAGAGTGTCTTGTAGTAAAAGTGTTTATAACTTAATCTCTCTTTATAAACAAGTTGGCATAGAATGTAACATATCCAATTCAAAACATGAAATGTAAGTGTATAAACTACTGAATGATTTACCTGTCTAGCAGAGGCTTTTCTGTAAGTGAGCATATGAGCTGTGGCGGGGATGATGTAGACAGTGAAACTAACCAGAAGAGCTCCGACTGCAGAGTTGATGGGTCCAAAGAAAGGAAAGATTATGGCAAAAAACCATATTGGTATCACCACTGGCAACCTTGCAAGTGCCCTTAGACAAATGCTTTTTGTGTCATGCATTCCAATTACCTTCTCCCAGACAAAGTACAGTGGAGTACAAGCGAAACCGAAAGTGATGAACTGCATGCACCCCATTAAATATTGAGTTAGAACTCTCCTTCCATCCATGTTCAAATGTTTTTCTTTTCTTCAATTATTTAACAAAGACATTATTTGCTGTGTTCAAGTTGCTGGCTTGCAACAATTGTGTTTTGTCACTTTTCACTAGTGGTTTTGGACAGCATAGATAATACAAAGTGATAGCTGAATTTATGTGAATTGTATAAAAAAATTTACAGGCATTCAAAACACTGACAAAAGACTGATTTTGAATGTTAGGGGAAAATGATCTTTCCATTGAAACCACTGCAGAATGAAATACCTGACTTTGGTGCAAAAGTGTGCAAAAGTTAAATCGGTGGGCGAAACCGTAACCGCTTTTGAGAAGTTAATGTTGTGATCGGTTATTCGTTTATTTGTTTTTGGGTTGTGGAATTGTTCACCTACCCGCAAAAGTCTATGATCCAGTTATTTGTTCTGACATGCTAAGGAAGCTCGATAAATTTTTTTACAGCCGATTAAATGAACATTTATTGCAACAAGGCTTATGGGTAACTACTTTATTCTTTTCTATTATTAGAATCCAAATAAGCATTGGATGCTATATTCTAATGCACATAATTACTAACAAAAAATCATACCTGTTTATAGCACCACTTACTTGAGCATTTTTTTATCCTTTAAATAAAAACAACAAAACTACCATAGCCATGAGTTACATACACTCTTGCATTGGTTACATTTTGTACCAAAATACAAAAAAAATGCATGAACGGGATTTACATGACAAGTTTTTTGTTTTCTATTTACTGCATTAGAATTTAACCATTATATAAGAAAGTACTTATCAATTATTACAATCCAAATAAGAATTTAGTTCTCTAATACGGTCACTGGTCACTACTGATAAAAACTAAAACAGCATTAGAGGGACTTACTTAATGCGTTGTTATCAGTGCATCAATTACAGAAACAGAAGTAGGTATGACTTAACACATTCTCCAACTAAGCTTCTTTATGTCACATTATAAGTTTTGTTCTACTTCAATGAGCATTCCAACACTAACTATTTTTTTTATAGTATTTTATTACACTTCAACGCAACTATAGTCTTTACAATATGTAAAATTGTTTTTATTGTTATTATTTAGGATCTTATTTATACCAGCATGTTCAAAATAGGGTTTTTATAAGTCCTAGTCTTCTATTATAACAAGCTATTTTTGTATTTTTACAAGTTCTAGTCTTCCAAATAGCATCTTAAAACTCCAGCCATGATGCTTGTATTTTTGTTTTTTTATTATAACAAGTTATATAACTATCTACTAATTAATATAATCCAAATTAGCATTTAATTTCTTTAATAACTAACCACTAATAAAAAGTAGTAAAATAGTATCAGAGGACTTATTGATTAACTATTTACTAGTGCATAATTTTACCCATTTAAATCAAAACAAAATACTGTTATTTATTATGAGTAAGACTCTTGAATTGAAAACACAGGAATTTGTTTACCTGGTGAATGAGCATGAGGATTACAGCAGCATCACGAAATCCATTTTTGGGGAGGAGAGAGAAGGCATTGGAATGATTGAGAAGTTCATCACCAAAAGCCCAGTAAACGGCAGCAGCAGAAGGAATCGTTAGTGTGAAAACGTACAAAGTCGCCAGCAAGTATATGTACTTGAACTTCTGTGGCTTCCACATGGCATGCATAATCTCTCTGAAACATTTGTCACCTTCGTCACTTTACACTCCAGGATCAAAGAATAATCATAATAATAGGGACATTGGAATTTCTAAAAACGGGTGAATAAATAAAAATAGTGACTCTCTTGGCTCTTCATGGCCACTTTGTTTTTACCAGACTGTGTTCTGCAGAGCAAAGGACAGTGGGAGCCACCCATTCAACACATTTTCTGAGAAATTATATTTCTTCACAAAATTTATACCAAAATAATAAAATATCAGTTTTTTAACTCAATTTTTTGCTGGGCCTTAAGTTCATGTTCTGCAAAGTTTAAAAGGGTTCAGATAATTGGTTTTGGTTTTGAAAAAGGACAAAAGCAACAAAGCAAAAACCATTCAACTGTAGGATTTAGTGGAGACATTATTTAATTATATCTTAGTATGATAATGTTCTTACACTCTGTCTCATTAGTTAAATAGGACATCATTGCCTTTTATAATCCTATCAGCAGCTGTGATTAACTGATATATAAAAAAGAAAAATAACTAAACAGATGCTATTATTGAAAGACAATGATGACATGTAGCTTGGAACCCATATAGAGATTCTTGGAACCTCATGACACATGAAGCTGACAATACACATTTTTAAAATAAATTTTATAATACAATCTAATATCATAGTCCAAGTAAATCTTCCTATCTAATAATATTTCTTTCAAGATATAGAGAGAGGAATGTACAAATCTTTCTCATAAAGAAGGGTGATTTTCACATAAATGATTAAAAAGGTCACATACTATATAATTATAAAATATTTATTATTTTTCTACATCTCTAACTGTTAGATCACACCATCTATTACAGTTGTGTTTGTACTTCTCTCTCAAGGTGTTACTTAAGAGCATATTTTTTTCCAAAGGGTAACTTACACAGTAACTGCATGTCCACCAAACGTGTACAGTATGTTGGTGGCTCCGGTAAAGTACAGCACTAGCTTTTTTGGACCAGTGTGAGTCACATTTTCTGCCTGCCATGATATTTTCACACATCAAATTCTTATCCTAGCATATAATGATGTTTCAAACACTAATAAAATTAGAATATTTTTTATACACATGGTATCAACTATATTCAAAAAGACTAGATAATCTTGTGCATTGATGTGATGTGACAGTAACATTTATTAAATGATATTTTACAATTTTACATAAACTTACAAAATTATGGCTGGAAATTACTGATTTACCTGGCCATGAATGAGAGCTGCTATGGCCAAGTACCAAGCAGTGTAAGTGGTCATTCCAAGTCCAAGAAAAGACCAAATACGGTAATTGTGGAAGGAGGGTATGAACACAGAGGTGGCACAGCAAGCTCCAAAGATGTAAGTCCAAGTCCGTTTATCCAAGTGGTCATTTATGTAGTAAATGTTACTGTTTTAGCAAGCAGAAACCATAAAAGGTGTAAAAGATGTTTTTGCAATCAGAACAAAGCCATACCAGATTGCCACAATATTTTTTTGCAGAAATTAAGAAAGAATCTGACCTTGCACATGCTATAAGCTGAATCACAGATCCAAAGAGAAGGAAAGTACAGTTGAAGGCTAACCCCACCGCTTTCCAATACGGACCCAGCAACCCATCAAGCACTTCAAACCACTGAAAAATCCAGTGCAGGGAGTTTCAGTTTAGACTACTTGGTCAATGATTTATACTCATATATATATTTATATATAATACTTTTACTAAATGACCTCATCCTAGGTTTCTAAGAAATTTTTCTAAGTGTTTGAAGCCACAATTGTGACTATTTTAAAAAGCTGTGATTGATATGAAGACCTGAACTCTTTTGAGGGAGAGATTAGGAAGAAGCTGCGGAGGAAGAATTACAATACCTGAATGACATGGTTCTTGAAACTGACATTTTCTTTTTCCTTTCTGGCACGGTACTCCATGTAGAGGACACTTATCAGATACGCTGTCCAACTTCCCATGATTCCATAGAAAATCTGAAGCAAGATCCCTGATAGCATGCCAAGTTGAGAGAAAGAACAGGGAAGTGTCAACAGCACTTGAGCCACCTAATTAGACATAGAAGATGAAAAAAGTAAGTGATTATTGTTACGAAAGCTTGGTTTTTTGGAGATGGGGTGTCTTCAATTTTACTTGATTTGAAGCACAGCTGAACCATGCGTCCCAAACAGAGCCTCCATGCCAGAGCAAGCTCTTGAAACTGAACATGGAGTGCTCTTGCGACTCCTTCTCTTCTTCCCTCACACCCCCCACTTCACTCTCTGTCTCGTTGAGGCTTGCCACTATTGCTTCCTCTGCTTGCTTCTGAGGCAACATTGTTTCCATTTCTTCTGATGAAGGATCTGAAACACACGAAAGTACGTTAATAAGACAAAAAACAAGGATCAACCACTACCCCAGAAAACGAAAGCCAAAGAAAAAGAGCACCACCCCAGATCCAGATAACTGAAAATTCTTGCAGCCTTTTCACAAAAAAACAACATGAATCCCACCACACAAAAAGAGAGACTAGGAAAATTACAAAGAAAAAGTGCCCAGATAGTATTTAGAATTACAGTAGAAAATCCAATGCAGATACCTATCCCACTTTCCACTACCCTTACCTTGTAATGTCTCTTTCTCCAAAAGACTGAAAATTTAAGCAACCCCCGTACGCCTCTAACTATCTTCCAAACCAAAACGGCCTTTGTGTTATTGAATGCCTTCTCTGAAAGCTGTTAGGTACAGTCAGTGGCAGAGATGTGTTAATGCCAAAGAATTCTCTATTCGTGGAATTGAAAAAGGAAGCTTTGAATGCAGTGAAATATAACACATGAAGTTAAGTTACGAACTTAACTTGTTGCTGGTACTGAGCAGAGATTGAAAAGTGAGCAAAATTGTTATTATAAAAGCAGCACCGCTTTAATGCGCGCCACCAATTGGCGCAGAAAAAGGCAGAACCGAACGGCAGAGGCGGCGAGAAGCCGCAAAAGCAGGAAAGAACAGAAGGAAAAAGGAAAAAAAGAAATCACTCGAGAGTGAGGCTTTGGTTCTGGTTTTGGTTTTCCAAGTTGGCCTTTGTTTTTCTCTTGTTCAGACTTCAGAGACTGGTGAATGGTGATACTATATATAAATAAAAATAAAGACCCTTTTGGTTACTGCTGAACCAGATATTGCATATATAAATGAAGGTGGACCATTTTTCAATGTTAATATATGTGGACAAAAGTGAAGAAAAGCAGAGAGAAAGAGATTGAATTGAAAAAAAGTTGCAAGCAAGCCTTGCAGCTTGTATATTCTATCAGAGTGATTGAGAGGTATAGACAGAGAAAGAGAAAGATGAAAGAAACCCAACTTTGATTTGATTATTGGGTCTCTGCAGAATTTGAAGATGAAAGTGAAGAGACTTTGCGTTTTGTTTTGTAAGGAGTGAAGTGAATGAAAGAAGGTGTGTTTTTATAGGCCGAAAAGGTGCTTCAACCTTAACGGTTTAAGATTATGCTTTAGTATAAAGAACTGAACCTAGGATTTCGTTCTCCAAATTCATGTTCAGACTTTAACTTTGTTTACTTTCTTTCCCTTTTCTCATTTTAAAACTTTTTTTTGAAAAATATTATTTGCTTTTTTAATACTTTTTCTCTTTTACAAATTAAAACTTTTGAAATAGGTATCATAAACCTACTCTTCTGACTACAATGTGAACGTTTTAGAGTGCCTATAACTATAGCTATAACATTACCAAAAATAGGATCATAATTTATTTGTAAGTTTTTGTTTTATTAGAAAGATGAAAAAATAAGAATAAAACGATCACATTTTAAAACCTTGGTTTCTTGTAATAACACGTTCTGCTATGTATTAACAGTATCATACATTAGAAACATATTCATTGTTTATATTAATAAAACTGTTAATAAGATATACTAAATTATTAATATAAATTTATGAAATTGTATTATTCAATTTAATTTTTTCTAAAATAAAGTCTTTTAATATCATAGGCAAACTCGATGGACAATCATTAATAATGCATGATAATTTCTTAGAAATAAATATATAATTAAAAATTGATTACTTAAAAATAGGTAATATCACCTTGATATCTATACGGTGAGACGACAGTAATATTTTGAAAAAAAAACTGTAAGAATAGCGTTAAGAGAGCATTTGATTCAAGAAAAATATTGATGTCATTTTCTTAAAAGGATAAATTGAGTTAGTTAATGTAGTTTTATTTTCTGATGATCCGTTTTATCTGAAGTTGAACAAAAATAATTTATATATATATATATATATATATATATATATATATATATAAAAGTTAATTTTAAACATTGTGTAATTAAAAATATGTGTACAATTTATTGTGTTCGTGAGTTTATATTAGAATATACATTTTTTATTAACAGATAAAAAAAATTAACGTTTAAATAAATTAGAACTAAATTAATGTCGCTTTCTATAATTGTTACGTTAACTTCTTTTTGTTTGTCTACTGTTTTAAAAAAATATGTTTCTTTATTTTAAGGTTTTAAATTATTAATCTCTTTTAATATATGATTTACTTTCATATTAAATTTTGTTTTGTGAAATACACATTATAAAATTGCATAAGGAAAACATATAAAAAGTTATTTTGAAGTAAATAATAACTAGTACCAGTAGAACACTATTTTTTATTTTTATAAAATAGGTAATTTTTCATTAATAATAAATTTAAAAGAAGAAGAAGAAGAATAAGAAGGGGATGATAGCCTCCTACAATAATGAATGAAGCTACCCACAATGTGTACGGAGAAGAAAAGGTTCCTACGCCTAAGGGCACTTTCATGATACATAGGGCCCAAAAAACCTAATAAACAGGGACAAATAAAACTCTTTATTAGCAATCATATAAAAGACTCTACTGTTCTTCTTTTCTAATTTCCTCCTCTAAAACCCAATTTTCTTGTTAAAAGTTATTTAACGGAATGTTTGAATATCGATTAGGGCTATTCAAGAGTAAATCCCTTTCAAAACAATAATTTACAATATTCACAATTTTGATCCTTCAAAAATTTTTCTGTTACTTTATTCATTAATTTTTAATTATTTAAAGTTTTGGTTCGTCGATTTTTTTTAACTTTTATTCTATTTTTTTATCACTGATTACTTTGCTCAATTTTCAAATTAATTATTTGTATGCTTTTTAATTTGGCTATGACAAGGTAAAACTGGGATACCCTCCAAAATTTATATATCTAACTTAAATTTTTAACAATATATATTTAAGAAGAAAAAAATACTTTTATATATTCAAACATCCAACGTCATAATTATAATAATATAACAATTTATATAATTTAATTAACTCATGAAAATAAATATATAATCTTCATATCACATCACTTTAAAAATATTTAAAGTATTTTATATCTTATAAACACTAATAGAAAAACATCATATTTCATGTCTGCGTATAATAATGGTTAAAAACTAAATCTACATAATAAAAGATGTGATTGTAAATAATTAAACATAGTTCATGTCAGTTCTACATAAACAGATGTAGAGTTATGTATTCAACATCGGTTACACCTAAAAATCATCATAGAAAAGACAGTAAAAATAAAAATTTAAAATTTTAAAATTAAAATTTGGTGTTGGATATATCACATAGATATGTGTCTCTGGCCAACATAATATATACTGAAAATCACATAATATGAGAAAAGAGAATTGATTTAGTGTTTACCTCCATCAAATATCGTATTGGTTATATGAAGAATATAACTCGTTCACACAATACTTAAACAATATAGATTTAAAGATGAGAGAAATAGCACTAACATGGTTTTACTCAAATTGTTACTTGGACCACCAAATTCTAAAAGGGCGAAAATTATTACAATATATTTTTTGTTTTAGTAATTATTTATTGTATGAGTTAACAAAACTCTAAATAAAAACAAATTAATATGACTTTTCTCTCCCTCAAACTATCGTATAACTTCTAAACTTTAAGAACTTAAATGACATGTTTAATATTTAAATAACTAGTCTTTAATACAATATCAGTGTTTAATCTTCATAATCAATATTTTTAATAAACTTTTTACTCAAAATAACTTATTCAAATTATTTAATTACTGAAAATAAAGCATTTAACATCATAAATAATTAAACATTTCCACGTCAATCCACATAGAAAACAATTATATCACAATCACATCATTAATACAAGTAGAATAGTTTCTCTCACCTTATGATCTTATATTTTCAATAAAAACAAATAAAAAAAAGTTAAAAAAATTATTAAATTGCTCATACAAAACTTACTATAGAAATCAACAACAACATCATTACATACCTACATGCATAAAAAATGATTGAGATATAACAAGAAAGAACAACTACTCAAAACAAAGAATAATAGATGGAGATACTTTTTAGTAAATGTAATTTATAATAATTTAATTTATTTTAAAAATAAAAGTTGAATAGAATTGTAGATAATTAACAATAGAGATTAGAATTGTGCAAGGAAGTAAGATTAAAATAACACATAAATTTGCAATCAAAGAACTAAAATGGCAGAAAAAATTTAAGAACCAAGACTATATATTCTGGAAATATAGAAACAAAAAAAAAAAACGTAATTGATAAAAAAATATTATTTTTATCTTAAAATTTGAAAAACATATTATTTTTTTTAATAAATACATTCCTAACTCTTATCCATAAGAACAATATATACGAATGTATCGCCAAATGAACCTCTTTCCTTAGAGTGTGTTTGGGAATATTATGTAATAAAGCGAAGAAGCAGTCTTTAAATGAATCATGAGATGTGATCGGATCTGTTCCAAATTGATGTAGGCATGGGCATAAAGCATCAGATGCATAATTGTCTCAGTACGATAGAGTTGGAACATATCAATAAATAGCTTCTCAGAAGTAAAAACACTGTGCAGAAGTCTCCAAAAATGAAAATGTTTAATTAGTTTACTTTGCATGATAATTCTTTTGGGTTACTTTTATTCCACACAATATAGTTCAAACAAAGATACCAACATTATGAGGGTGATTCACAAATTTTTAAATGTGATCAAAACAATTACTTCCTTGTTTATTCTTCTTATTTTTACATTAAAATCATCCGTACAAGTTAATCCCATTTAGGTTATGACCTATTGATTAGATGGTTGTACCTTATACACACTTGTTTTGACATGTTACCTGTAGTTTAATCAAAGAACACAACACTTTTTTAAAGCACAGTGACCAAATCTAAGTTAAAGAAAACTAGAGATACCAAAAGTTGAGCTTAAAACGAAAAAATGTTTTATTCAAAATTTGTCCAAACAAACATATGATTAGAGAATAAAACTAAAAAAATAGCATGAATTTGCCTTTTGTCACATTGTCAAGCAAGTGTATGAAGAAGCAAGGTCTAAGCCTACATAAAATTTGAGATTTGTTTGAAAGTGTTACATCCAAATGTTCAAGGCTCCTACCACATGTTTATACCTTTCAAGGCTCAAAGTTAATTTATTTATAGGACACTTTTTTTTCTCAATCTTTATGTCTAACCACTAAAAGTCAATAAATTTTATTTCGAAGGAGAAATATATAGGTTTTGTGCGTGGAGATTTGAATTCTATTATGTCCATCTATGCTTCAGAAAGCAATTTTACACTTTCAATTTAAAGCTTTCATGTCCAATAATTCACAACAGTTCATGCACACAATAAAAGAAATAAATTTTATATTGACTTTTAAAAAATATATATCACGAATTTGTCAAGTGAAAATTCTTAAGTTGATGTAAGAAATAGAAACTATAAATATTATTTCTATAATCATATAGATCAATGGTCAAGATTAAAAATTAGTTAGTGATTGCATAAGTACAGTAAAATGTCATCTAAAATTAGCTCTTAATCTTAATTAATGGAATGTTTGACTTTTATGGTTGTTATTTTTCATAAGTTCTCACTTGAAGTATTCTGCCTGTTTTTTACATGACTCATCTAATATGAGAAACTCCTTTAATATAAAAGACATGTATGTTTATAAGATTCATCGATTAATGGGAGACATTTGTCAAAATAATTGCTCATTGATTGACATGCACTATTTTTTTCATAAAAACATTATAAGAAGCTTTTGTTGTTATACTATCCATAAAAACGGAAACTTCAAAGAAAAAAACCTGTTATTAATAATGATATCCTCCTACTTTTGAAGAAAAAAAAATAGGTTTTGTGTATGGAGATCTAAATTACATTACATAAATTTCAAAAGTCAATTACTAAGTTTTTTCAAATGAATACTTATAGTGTTTAAAAACAAAGCAAAATTGTAATTGATATGAATGACCCTCAAGATTGGATATTTGAGAACTAACTAGTAAGAATTGGAGATTGTGGTTAGATTAGTAGAATAGGTTCTGATTTTAAGAAAAATACACTTTCTAAATCTCAAGACATAGTATCAACACCAGAATTTAGGTTTACCAAGGGACCAACAAGAAAAATTCAGGATCCCAAGATAATTTATTAACCAAGAAATACAAATGCGTGCCACCACCTCTTAAATAATTTAAAATTAACGTTAACCTAACTATTTAGGTTTCTGTAGGTGGAAATGCTATGGGTATGATTGATTCTAATTTTTATGTTGCCTTTTCAAAACCTTGTCTAAACTTCCAATAATGGAAGTTTGGGGATCGAAAGCGTATTTCTATTTGACATTAGGGTTGAGATCAAGAATGTCCTTTTAAATATTCATTATATACGCGTATTGATCACATTAAAGTATTTTATACTCTTAATCATATTGTATATAATGAACATGGGCAAGAACAAATAACATTTGTATTAATGGTATAAGCTACCATTAATCACAACTCATATCATATACATGCAATGATAAATTTGTTAACTTTAATGGTAATATCCACTTAAACATTGTACCCAAAATATTATTATTTGATAGAGATATAAAAACTTGGTGAGAAGTGAAAAGAAAAGCATGGAATGTTGATGGTTATTAGCAATTAGAAAAGATAAAAATTGAATTGTAGAAGAAGTAGGTGAAGGGAAAAAGGCAAAAGTGGTAGTGGTGAGGGTGGAGCCACCCCACAACCCACAATGAGCAAAGGCATTGTGGTTTTTAGGGCAGAGAAGAAGAATATATATGTGTGTAAGGGAAATGTGTGTTACACGTAAATTAATGGACACCATGGCACCAACTCTTCTTTGTCCCCTTCAAGCTGGGATTTGTCTGCTAGGTCATGGCACAGCCACACTCTTCAAACTCCACCATCTTCTATTGTCTAAGGAATTATATATATATATATATATATATATATATATATATATATATATATATATATATATATATATATATTTATTAATATCTATTTATTATATATATTTTTACAAGTGATACAGAGTATTAATATCATATTAATAAAAAT
>Ga0099824_1005087_pt1 | contig 18681 bp, 9 predicted proteins | sample SiratrowhiteBW_FD_76837 | JGI IMG/M metagenome (GOLD analysis project Ga0099824, IMG submission 76837) | Root nodule microbial communities of legume samples collected from California, USA - Siratro white BW | ecosystem: Host-associated > Plants > Roots > Nodule | place: USA: California... | reverse complement strand
ATATATATATATATATATATATATATATATATATATATATATATATATATATATATATATATATATATATAACATTATAAGTATACAAAAGACTAAGTTACAAAAATAAAACCTGATTGTCAAAAACAATGAACTTGATGGTAGTATCTTATATCAAGTCTCAAATCTCCTTCTATCTTTTATTCTTGTCCTTTGGTAAGCCTTAAAATATAATTTATAAATTCTAAATTTATAATGCTATTCCTTGAATCTGCACAAATTATTTTAAAATTAATAAATAATAAAGAAAAAAAATTATTTTGAGATCAATTCATCAATCTGATATTATTTTTACCTATTATGGATATACTAGAAGAGAGCAAATAGAAACACAAACTCTAATTCCTCAATCTACAACTCCAAGTCTATAGAATGATAAAACAAATTTGAAATTGGATAATATAATTAGAGAATGAAAAGACATATAAATAAATGATGTCAATATAATAGAATGGTAGAAAGAGATAGAAAATTAAAAATTTTAATATTTAGGATTCAATTCTTTTTTTTTTGAAAGAAATACAATTAATTTATTATAAGAAAGTTTAAAAAATATTATTTATTAAATAATATTTATTACAAATTTAAATTTAAAGTCATTAAAAAATATTTATAATACATATGTAAACTTAAAGTTACTTAAGATATTTTAAAATTTTAATTAAAATTTATTTTTAAGTTTAATTTTAAAAATAAATATTTTTAATCTTATAATAATATATTAATATTAAATTTTTTGAGGCTTTTACATCGACCTTGAGTCAATCCTATTTTTAAAATCCTTTTCATTGCACGTACAATTGGTAAAATAATTTTTAAAATTACATATCATAACTTAATTTATATATAGAAATAAATATGAATAAATCTACTATGACACTATTAGTAAAATTACACCATCTCATTCCTGGTTTTTATAATAAAATATTATATTTTAATAAAATAATATTATTTTTTGGTATTGAAAGTAATCTACTGATCTGTGTGTGAAAGTATTATCCTCCAATAAATATTGGATTTGTAAGTGACATGCATGTGCGAGATCCAATTAAACATACAAGGGTCTCTTTATAGTAGTGAATATCATTAGTTGCTAAATGTTAGTATCCCAGTCATTTTCCACTAAGGAGTCACAGCCTTTGAAACATCAAAATTGCTTACAGTGATGGGATATATAATTGTAAAATCATTATAATAAAAGAATTTTCTGAGCAGGGAGAATCCCAATGGGTCATTCTCTCTTCTTTCACAGTTTTTCTGATGAACCAAAGCCACTAGCTTCCAAGGAGCTACGTCAGGGGAAATCCAAGTGACCGTTAGAGGCACATGGCTGTCTTCAAAATGCTGCATGCAAAGCATCAATAATTCTTGCTTTTCAAATATCTCCAATAAATTGAATAGCATGTGAACTTTACTTCTCTGTAGAAAATATCACGCTCCCTATTCCACACATAAACCAACCAAATACGAAGTCTTAAGCTGTCTCAGCCAAGTACTACCTATTCATAATTCTGAACTATGGTAGCCATAATTTTCCTTCTCATTTTCTCATCTCTTACCTCAATTTCGGAGCCATGTCACGTGGTGGACAAAGAAGCATTACTAGAATTCAAGAGCAGGATCGTCTCTGACCCTTCAAAGCAGCTAGATTCGTGGTCACCTTCCTCTGACTGCTGCCACAATTGGGAAGGCATCGCATGTGGTTCCACTGGCAGGGTCATCAACCTTACTAGAATAGGCGTTGTGTTCGACGATGATGGCATCCCTCTAGAAACTTACATGTCAGGAACACTATCACCTTATCTTGGAAACTTGTCTAGTTTGCAAGTTTTGGACCTTAGCAATCTGAAGCGGTTGCATGGTCCAATACCTCCAGAACTCGGTCAGTTATCCCACATGAGAAAACTTTTTCTCTATACAAATGAGTTCTCAGGTGGTGTACCAGCATCTTTTGAAAAGCTTTCACGGCTTCAGAGCTTGTACCTCGATAACAACCGATTGTTTGGTAAGGTTCCTTTTTCTGTCTTTGCCTCCTTGAAGTCTCTTTCAGAACTTGGTCTATCTGGGAACAAGCTTTCTGGGCGGATTCCTGCTTCCATTGGAAGAATGGCATTTCTCACTAGGCTTGACCTTCATCAAAACAATTTTCATGGAAGCATTCCTTCTAGCATTGGAAATCTTGTAAACCTCAAGGACTTGGATTTCTCTTATAATCAGATTGGTGGAAGAATCCCAGAGTCAATTGGGAGACTTTCACAATTGGTTTTTCTTGATCTGATGCATAATAATTTATCAGGAAACCTCCCTTTTGCCATCGGGGATTTAAGTTCTCTGAAGTTTTGCAGTTTAGCAGCGAACAAGCTAACAGGCGTTTTGCCTTATTCCATTGGAAAACTCGGCAATGTGCAAAGGGTAATCCTCGAGAACAATAAACTCACTGGGAAGTTACCTTCCACCATTGGCCATCTAGCTAGTTTAACTGATTTATTTCTCGCAAACAACGAATTCTGTGGCAAAATTCCACCTTCCTTTGGCAATTTGATCAACCTGCAAACACTGGATTTGTCAAGAAACCAACTTTCTGGTCTTCTTCCCCCTCAACTTGCTAAACTACAGAGTTTGCAAACTTTAGATTTGTCATTCAACCCCTTAGGACTAGCCAAAGTACCCAGGTGGGTTTCCAAGTTGAGAATTTTTCAGTTGAAATTGGCCAAGACGGGGATCAAAGGCCAACTTCCAAAGTGGCTTGCATATTCATCAGTGTCAACCCTTGATTTGTCAAGCAATGCATTAACGGGGAAATTGCCGTGGTGGATTGGAAACATGACTCGCCTCTCCTTCCTGAACCTGTCAAACAACGAGTTTCGTGGGTCAATCCCAGTGGCATTCAAGGGCCTTTCTTCTCTGATGGACCTTGACCTTCATTCCAATAAGCTCACAGGGTCCCTAAGAGTGGTGTTTGAGAAAGAGGTTCAATTTTCACTAGGCCATTTCAACTCCCTCGACCTATCTAACAACAAGTTTTGTGGTCCCATTGACGAGAACATTGGACAAAAGGCCTCCATGAGTTCAATCGTATCTCTTGCATTGTCACAGAACCCGTTGGGAGGATCTATACCAAAGTCAATTGGGAAACTGAGAGAATTGGAGATTCTGGACCTTGAGGACAGTGAACTCTCCGGGAAGATACCTGAAGAGCTTGGCGATGCTGAAAAGTTAACAAAGATTAATCTTTCAAAGAACAAATTAAGTGGCCATATTCCAAAGAATGTCCTAAATTTGAAGAAGCTTGAAGAGTTCGATGTGTCAAGGAACCGACTCAGAGGGAGGATCCCTCCACATAAGGCCATGTTTCCCGTTTCAGCTTTTATGGGTAATCGTGGATTGTGTGGACCACCACTTCCTCCTTGTAAACGTAGTTCTAGATAAGCTCACTATCAACATACAAATTATTTTAAGCATATAATTAGAGATTTTGATTCTTGTGTTCTTATGTACGAGGAAATAAACAGTCAAATTTATTATGTTAATTTGGCTGAGAATGAGATCGACGAGAAATACAATACAATTAGTACTCACCTGAATTCAATACTATGGTGCCTAACTGGATAAGCATGCGTGAGTCTAAACTACCCATCAATAAGGCAAAGGCAAGGACAAAGTTTTTCTTGTAATTATTTTCTTTACAAATAAAGTTTTAATTGGTTAATTAAATTAATAATATATTAAAGAGCAAGTTTTATAGAAAAAATTAATTGGTTGGTTTCAAATTTTAAAATTATAATTGCGTTGCATTACAATTATACAACGTCAAATTATAATGTATAAATTATATCTGGTATCGCTAAAATTCCTATAGTGTCATTCACTAACTCCATTTCCTTACACAATAAACTCCATTTGAAAAATCACCCACCTAAAGACACCTAACCCCACTCAAAACCCAACACTTCCCATTTACACAACCCATACAACATAAAACATAAGAAGACAAAAGCTCCATTTTCTCTCTTTATCTTGTTGATGGATGCCCAATAAAAAGAAGGACAAGAAAAATAAAAGGTGAATGAGGAAGAAGAGTGGTGCTCCTTTGAGCCGGCTTGTATTTTCATCCTTTTCAAATTGTGCATCTAAACTAGGTAAGGGAGTTTTCTTCGTTGTAGACTCACATCATGATTATCTAGATTCAACCATGGTCATACATGGATACTTCCATCATTGATGTTGTTTTCTTTGCATGAGAATTTGGATAGCGGAAAACCCTTGTTGCAATGTTCTGTTTTGCTTGCTTAACTATATATTGATTTCATATGCATATTTTCTTCATCATTTTGTTATTTAATTCTTTGGAAATGATCTAAACTCAAAGGAGATCAAATCCAAATTTTATAAAAAAAAATAGACAACGTTTAATATTGAAACCACAGCCAGACCAAGTGAGTGGTGGCGGGAACAAGCCTCATTGTTTTCAGAATCTGACTTTTATAAAATTATATTTAGATGAAACTAGAGATAAAATTCTAAAAGTTTTCTTTTGGAGTCTTGGTGCGATAAACTCACATTAATGATGCTCATCCGAGACATGCAAAGTGAGCCTCTATTTCGTTTTTATGTACAACAATTTTCTGTTTTGACTAAATTGAGTAACTTTTTATTTATTTTATTCAACATGTGAGTACATATCCCAAAACTAGATAAAACAATTTTCAACCATATAATTGAAGATAATTATCAGTTTCATATTCTAATTTTAACTTTTAAAGTTTTGATCAAAGATAATGGTGAATCTATTTTGGGTTTGAAAAATAGAGATCGAAAGATAATTTTTTTGGGCACTGAGGAAAAATAATTTGAGCGGACATTTTACTTAGAAAAAGATAATTGTGTTAACTTTTAAGTCTTGAAAAAAATTCTAAATCAATTTAGGTTTTCGTATGGAAAGGTTTGGATTTGTTATTTGAACCAAGGTCATTTTAGACTCTAGATTGCCTTTGTGTCCTTTTGAGTTTTATGAAATTTTGAATATTTTTGCAAATAAATTGAAATAGCATTCTAGAAAATGAACTTTAAATAATATTGATGCTGCAATTTTTTTTAAATCATTTTCTAGTTTTAACAATCACTACAAGAAAAAAAGTTATTTAGACACTAATTAATTTTAGCTACCAAATAAAATGGTTGTTAATTGCGACCAAAATAATCACCAAATTAGATTTTTGTTACTGAATAACTACAAAATAAAAATAATGATAAATTTAATGACCAATTAAGTCAAGATAAATAGTATCTAAAATTAACTACCAAGGTTTTAGTCACTTATACCATTATATTCTAAATTAGTCTCTAACTTAATTGGATATCAATTTAGAATCTAAAAGTATAAGTAGTTAAAACCTTGGTAGCTATTATTAGATACCAATTATTTTGACTTAATTGGTTACTAAATTCAATCATTACTTTTATTTTGTAGTTATTTAGCAACCAAAATCTAATTTGATGGTTATTTTGGTCACAATTAACAATTATTTTATTTGGTAGCTAAAATTAGTGTCTAAATAGTTTTTTCTTGTAATAAATTCATATTTTTTCTTATTTTATATAGATTAAGCTTTTAAATTTTTATTCTATTTATCAAAGTTAATTACTTTTCTACTAGGTAACCTTAACTGATTTTGATATATTTTAATATATTAGTTTATTTTTTTATTAGAAAAGCTTAGAAAATGTGACCTTTTGAACATTGTTAATTGATATATGTAATATATTAAATTTAATTCTATTGGACAATAAATATAAACCCCTTTATTAGAATTGATATACACTCTTCTCAAGAAATAAATGATTGTAATTGTAAACTAAACTTGTTATTATGGTGTTATAGACTTGATTGCAAGCCTTTATCATTATTGGAACTTTGTCCTAATGTTAATAGATTTTAATAACTTAAATATACTTGAAATAGAGGATGAAGTTACTTTATTTATGATTATTAACTTGATAATAAAATAATAATTGTTATATAACTACATTTTTCATTTATACTTTGTATTTATAATAGATTTAGGATTTTTTTTCAAAGGATTAATGATAAATATATGTTTATTGGACTCTTAAAAGGATGAGATATACATAAAATTTAATGAAAATGTTATTATTTGAAAATAATTGTGTGACTTGAGTAGTCATATTTTAGTGATGACAACCATTTTAATTTTTAATATGAATATAGAAGCATTACATTAAGATTAAGACTTCAAAAGTATAAGATACAGATAGTCTCGTGAGACATTTCAACTATGAAAATGTTGAAGCTCGTGAAAGGAAAGTTGAACGACATTAACTTTCTTCATAATAAAACAGATGCAAGAGATGAAGTACTAAGACTCGTGTTTTAGTATATTACCTTTAGTGTTAATTGTGAAACTCAGTACCAATAACGAATTATAATTGTAAAAAAGTTACTGGAAGCTTCATATGCAATGAGAAATATACCAAAGAAGAATGAGTTCAACATGTTTGACCACTATTGAAGTGGAAGGGTAAAATTTTGTTATTATATGTGAAGGACAAATGTTGTTTAGGACTATTATTGTGTACCTTTGATAAAGAAGTGTTGAGTTAATTTAGAAACTTTTGATATTTAATTTACTTGTTTTAATTTTGTCATATTAATTTTAATTTAGTATTTACTGGAAATTTAATTATGTATGTTTTATCTTTATTTTAAAGCGTAAATCCCATAATTTGAGGGATATTGTTTTATTAAAATTAAGGACAGGAGGATTCCAAAATTATTCTCTTTTATTTTTGAGAAGAAGCCCACATGAACCTATAAAGGATGACTCCTAATAAGGAGATGTCTTGAGGAGTCAGACTTCAAGAATAGCATGAACCATAGTTGGTATCAATGAGAAGATCATAAGAAAATTCCCTAAAAAATATGGTATTTATTAAAATGGTATTCATCATCACGAAAAAGAATCTTAGTAATGCGTCTAACAGCTATTAGTGCAAGGAAAAACAATGCAAAAAATATTGCAGGGCACTCCACTTCCTTTTCGATGTTTAGGATAACAAAATATATAAAAAAAGAAGAAGTGAATAACAAGGTCCAATGCACAATCAAGACTAAATCAACATAAAGAAAAGGAAAAAAAAAAAGAGAAAAAGGTTTTTCACGAAAACGGAGTTTTATTGATTTGTGAAATAAAATGTGTTTCTCTAATAAAACTGATGCATTTTATATACCCAGGAAGTTGTTACAAACTATAATAGGCAATAAGAAATAGGAAAGAACAAACATTACAAAAACAAATTCTTTTGAAATCGCCCTCTCTCAAGATGGGAGTATATATTGTACATTCCCAACTTGCAACTCAAAATGGTGAAAGTAGATGGACGAAGAGCTTTAGTCAAAATGTCAACAAGTTGCATAGCATAAGAAATAAGAAGCAGTTTTATCAATCCAATATTGAGTTTCTCACAAAAGATTATCTCTATATGCTTAGTTTTTTCATGTAGTGCCTGATTAAAAGTAATCTTAATAGCATATTGATTGTCACAATAGAGGAGAGCAGGTTGCTTTAACTGACCTCCATATAGTTAAGAAAATAGCTGAGTCACTACAATTCACATATAGTAGAGGTAAGATCTCTATATTTTGCTTCAAAGGAGCTTCTTGAAACAATTCTCTACTTCTTAGATCTCTAAGATATAGATGAATTTCCCATATAGACAATATAGCTAGTAACTGACTTTCTAGTATTAACGCAGCCAGCCAGTCAGAATAATTGTAATCCTTAACTTGAATTTCACTCTTATCGTCAAGAAATATACCTTTCCCCAGGACTTGTTTGAGGTATCGCAAAATTCATAAGGCACCTTGGTGATGAATGGTGGTAAGAGATTATACATATTAACTAAGAAGATGTATGACTTGAGTAATGTCAGGTCTAGTGTTAACAAGCTACATCAACTTTCCAATGAGTCTCCTATAAGTTGAAAAATCACTTAAAGGTTCACCATCAGCAAAGGAAAACTTTATAGAATGATTCATAGTAGAGGAGACACAAGCACAAGACATCATTCTAGTTTCTTTAAATGAATCAAGCATGTACTTTTGTTGACATAGGTGAATCCCATTCTTATTTCTTGCAACTTCCAGCCCAAGAAAGAAAGTTATTTCACCAAGATTCTTTATCTTAAAAGTTTTGTTGAAAAGTTTAGTTATTCTTTCAATCTTAACAATGTTTTCCCCAACATTTATGATATCATACACATACATAAGGATCATAGTTTTGGTATTACCTGCAAAATTCAAAAATAAAGAGTGGCATGCAGCAAATAGGTGATATCCATGTGTGATGAGAAAACTAGAAAGTTTCTCATACCATTGTCTACTAGTCTGACATAAGTCATATAAAGATTAATGTAACCTAAATACTTTACCTGAAGGATCTCTTGCATATTGGAAGACACTTGTATATATAATTCCTCATGTAACATGCAGAAAAGAATTGTTTACATCTAATTGTTTTAGATGTTAATTATTGATGACAACAATGCAAAGTAAAGTTTTTACAGTGGTTAACTTGGCTATAGAGAAAATTATCAAAGACATCTAATCCTTCAAGTTAAGTATATCCCTTTGCCATTAGCCTTGCTTTGTATTTGTTTATGGTTTCATTTGCCTTCCATTTAATTTTATAGACCCACTTACAACGTATGAGAATTTTGTTTTGAGGCAATGAAGTGATGGTCCACATCTAATTGTTTTTAGAGCAATAATCCCATCATTCACTTCCTTTTGTCAATGTGCATATTTTGAAATTTCTTCATATGTTTTTGATTCATTACTGGTGTCAACAGTTAGAACAACCTACTTTAATTTGTCATATGAAACAAAAGCTAAAATAAGATATTTACCTTAGACCTTTTTTGGTATTAGCATAATTTATGGTAACTTGATAATTTTTCATGTACACTAGTTGTTGTCTTGTGCGTGTAATTCTCTTTAAAGGGGTGTGAATAGAATCACTTTGAACATAACATTTTTTTGAAACAAAATGTGTGTTGTTTTCTTCATTGGTATTGCATTCCTCGGCAATGGATTGGTCAAAAGCATCTTCAAAATTAGTTTCAACTTCATAGTGGCCAAAACTTTTGTAAACAGGCAAAGAAGGTAAGGATGTAATAGATATATCATTCTCTCTAGTTTGATCCTTAGTATAAGGAAAACAATTTTCATAAAAGATTACATTTCTTGAAACATTTATACTTCGTGTGACAAGATTAAATACCATATAACCTTTTGTATGATTTTGAATCCTGAAAATATACATGGATTAACTCTTGCATCAAGTTTCTTCATATGAGCATTAATAGTACCAACATAATAAAACAGTCGAAAACTCTCAGTTTTGCAACATCATGTGGCTTACCATATAATTTTCAAAAGGAGAAACATTATTAAGGTAAGGAATAGGAATGCAATTTATCAAATATGCAACATGTGACATAACATAACACCAAAATTGTTTATCAAGATTACACTGGAAAAGTAATGTGTAAGTAACATATATGTTGAAGCTTCCTTTCAATAGTGTCATTTTGTTTAGGATTTTCAAATAACTAGTTTGATAAACAATGCCTTCAAAATTAAGAAAATCATCCTTACTAAACTTTATTCCATTGTCTAATTTGATGCATCTAAGGTTTTTCTATAAGTGATTTGTAGTATAAGCAATAAAATTAAAGATATGATTTCTAGTTTCATATTTAAGTCTCATAAGAAAAATCTAGGTGAAAAGAGTATGATCATCTATAGTGGTTAAGAAGTATCTATATCCATTCAAAGAAATATTAGAGCAAGGTTCCCAAATATCCACATGAATAAGATCAAAAGGTTGTTCAGCGTAAGAATCACTAACAAGAAAAGCAAGTTTCTTTTTATAGCATGACAAGTGTTACAAATTATATCTTTGCTACTAGATATGTAAGGAAATTGTTCCTTCGTAATCTCAAGTCTTTTGGTAGACAAATGCCCAAATATAACATGTCAAATATAAATATTTTGAACATCATAATGAGTTTTAGCAACAGAGTTTATACAATAACTTTGTACAACACATTCATTAGGGGTGTATAGAACATCCTTAGCCTCAAACTATACCAATATTCTTGTTGGTCTTGATGTCATGAATAACAAAAGATTTTGAATAGATATTATAAGGAGAAGCAAGTATGAAAATAACAATGGTAAGAATGAATTTATTACTAACCTTTACAATTCCTTTATGAGTGGCATAAACATGATTTCATTAGGTAAATTCACAAGAATATAAACAATTATTTTGTATGAAGAAAAATTTAACATAGAAGAATATACATGTTGAGTAGCACCAGAGTCAATGATCCAATATTTTATGTTTTTGGTGCTAGTTAGACTGATAATGGAATGAAAGTTACCTTTATTTTTACCTTTAAGGCTTAAGTTTTGAATAAGTGAAGAAGTAATTTGATTGACTTATGTTTTACTAGAATTAATCTTGTTATTAGATTGTTGAAGGAGAGTCATGAGAGTCTAATATTGTTGTTAAGATAATCAAACATCAGTGTTGTTAAAAGTGTTATTTTGCATATAATCATTGTTATTGTCTTTTACAGTCTCAACATTATTGATTGCATTATTCTTTCCATTGTGCAATCTATGTCCCAAAGGGAACCCATACTTTTTGTAATAAACATTTACAATATGGTCATTTCGACCATAATAAGTGCAAATCTTCTTATTTCTAGTATTCTTGTTGTCTTGATTAATAGGAAAGTCATGCTTTCAATAGCAAACTAATTCAGTATGACCAACACGATCACAAAACTTACAATTATTTAAATTATTTTCATTTGAACCATTGGTTGTTGTGACATTAATCTTGGAATCAAGATTTGTATTAACATTGTTTCCTAGAAGTTGTATTTCTTATTGAGTCACATAAGAAATTATGTTTGAAATAGAAGGAATAAGATCCATGAGCAGCACATTCTAAGTTTTGTGAAAAAGTTTGTCACCAAAAGATCTCCTTGCTTGAGAGACGAAACCTCCATTTGTAAATTTGTAAACCCGAAGCAAGTCCCCTTGAAAATACCGAAGCTTTAGATCATTCCATATCTCCTCAGTCTTGTCCATCCAGAAAATACTCTTCCTAATAGGTAAAGATACAACATGCACGATCTAGGAAACTACCGTGTTGTTACATCTACGCTAAAGATCGTTCTTCATAGGTTTTGGATCATTACCATCAACAAATTACAATTTGTTCTTCACACTAAGAACAATGGTCGTATATCTATTTCAAAAATGGTAATTGTTGTTATCAAGAACTGGTGAAACAAGATTGATTGTGGGATTTTCACTAAGATGAATATAAAAAAAATTTGTACTGGTAATGGTCAATAAGTTGATTCCTCTATATGAGAACCAAAAAGAAAAAAATAACAAAAAGCGAAAACCAACACAAAAAAAAACCCATGAAAATGGAAAAGAAAATAGACCAAAAAGAAAGCAAAAAAGGAAAAAAAAAAAAAAAACTCTAGACCATGTAGGAAAGTTTTTCGTAAAAAGAATTCTGATATCATATTAAAACAATTATCATTATGAAGAAAAATCTTAATAATAAGTCCAACAACCTATCATGCAAGGAAAAACAATACAGAAAATGTTGCAGGTTTAGGATAAAATATCAGAAAAATGAATAACAAAATCTGTATATATTGGCTTTGTATGAAACAACAACACAAATCAAATGAAATCAAAACTAAATAAACATAAACAAAAAAAGCAGAGAAAAGGAGCAAAAAGCTTTTCATAAAAATAGAATTTTATTAATCTGAGAAGTAAAAGCGTGTGTCAAGAATAAAATTGATGTTTATATACACAAAAAAATTGTTAACTACAAAAGACAACAAAGAACTAAAAAAAACGAACATAACATATACTAACTAAAAAAAACGAACATAACATATACTAATTCCTTTGAGAGTATTTGAGTTCTGATATTTATTTTATATAATTAGTTGAATAAGTATTTGAGAGTATTAAGTTCGATAAGTGTTAAAAAATAATAATATCATCATTTGTTGGTGGGAGTCTCCTACGATCATAAATGTATTCTATAAAATTTATTCAATTTTAAAAATTATAGTAAAAACCGGTAATTGGAGAAATATTAGAAGATAAATAACTAAAATAAAAATTTAGTTAAGAGTGAAGATATTTAGATAACCACATTTTAATAATTATATTATATCTTTTCGAGTAGTTGTGCTTGTCTGGAGTTGATGACACATGAAAATTCATCCCTTACATTTTTTTAGATCAAGGAATACCATTGACAAAAGTTGTAAACATCGTTCTTTTTAATTTTTATCACCTCTGTTATCATTATATATGTTTAAAATGCAAGATTAGGGTTAAAGAGGAGTACTATATTTTAGGATGGGTAGACCTCGACGTGTATATATATATATTCCCTTACAACTTATAGTAGTTATTTTATACGCATAAATTTGGCATTAAACTTCTTTATCGTATCATATCCTTAAAAAACTAAAAAAATAATACTATATGCATATCGTGATGTACGCGTGTAATAATCTATAAAACTTTAAAAGTAACCATAATCGTGATTTGTGAACTACCACTAGAATACTAAGAATCTGCTAGGTTAGAAAAATCATCATCATTGTCATTATTACGATAATAATAGATATAAAAATTAAAATAAATTTGAATTTCTCTTATCCTGTGTTTAATTCTATATATTTTATCTATATATGCATAATAAACTTGAACATTTATTAGCTGTCAGATTGAATTTAAACATCAGTATAACTGTGGTCGGAATTTAAATTTATAAAAGAAACAAATAATCAATTTGTATACATCAATATTATTTATTAAACCATTTATTCTCAAATTTAATAATCTCTTAAAATCATTTGTATAATTAAATAAATTTCAGGTTGTAAAAGATGAAAAAGTAAGTTAGAAGTCACTCACCAACTCATGGAACATCAAATTTACAAGAAAGAAGACAGAGATTGAAGTACCATATATTAAATTTTAAGGCACTTTAAACTAAAAAAAAAAAAAAAACTTTCTTACTCGTTTTATTTTTTTATATAATGTAATCAAATAAAGAAGAATCACATCAAAAAGAATAAGAAGATATGTTAATTAGAAAATTGAAGGCTACCGAAAACAAGATTAATTTGATTCCATATATCATTGTAACTACCCTATTTTATGATTATTTAGAAATAAAAAATGATCGTTATACATATTATTATTGTAATATACAGTATTAAATGGTAATATTAGAATTTTTAATACACTATCACACTATAAGTATAAATACTTCATTATGAGGCTGCGCAATTAGATTAAGAAGAATAAGCTATAAAGAAGAATGACATAAAGAGGAATAACAAACTATAGGAGTTGAACCTGAAGGAACCCATATTTTACAATTCATTAGAAATTACCATGTGTAATAACTATTTATTGATACAATTAATTATTTTAAAAAGTTGAATAAATATTCTTTATTTTATTTATTTATTTTATTTTAATATGACAAATGATTGTTTTCAACAATTAATTATGCAATAGTTTTAAATTAAAATCTATAAAGACTTATAATGATATTATATTTAAAAAAAATTGTTGTAATCATATGATAATAATAAATAAATAAATAATTTATAATAATTATAGTAATTTTACATTTTAATAATAATACTAATAATGTTTCACCCAAAAAAATTACATTCATCAAAAATATGAAATAATCAAAATAAATAATACTTTTAATTATACGTAAAAATAATTATTTTAAATTGTAAACTTAAAATTCTCCCAAAATTTAAAAATTTATAATGTTAAATTTCAGAAACAATAACAAAACTAAGTTGAACTTAAATAAAAAAAAAATTAACTGTTGAAATTGTTAAAAATATACAAATAGAGAAATTTACATGTTTAAATTCAGGTAGTAATAATTATGATTACTATTTTCTTACAATTAATAATAATATAATTATTATGATTTAAATTTTTGAAATTTAAATTTTAGTTATTGATTTATATTTATCTTCTGAAATTTAAATGATATTATTTCTATAATTAAAATTATTTTTAAATTTCTAAAAATAAAATATTAAAATAATCAAGATATTTTTTTGCTTTTAACATTGAGTTTTAAAATTTCAATATTAATTCAAATTTTAAACTTTTATATATTAGATAATAGATTGTAAATTATGTTAGAACTTTAAATATAATTTTTTTATTCAATTTATATATAATGTTGTATTTTGATGTGTGAAGTTTTAAATGTTAAATCAAAAGTATAGATTTCAAAATTTCGATTTAAAAATAAAAGAACAACAACTAAATAATAAAATCTACAAGGGTGATTTTTTTATTCAAAAAAGAAAAACAACTGTACATATTATAAACATGGATAATTAAAATCATAAGAACGACCATAAATTTGGATTTTTTTTTTCTTCATTTGTAACTTCTTAAAAAAAAATCAAATTTCTTACAAAATTACATTAAAAAGATACGAAAATTATAACGTCTCATTTTTTTTTAACAATCATATTATTATTAGATATAATATTTCATATCATTTTTATTTTTTTCTAATACACATTAAGTAATATTGTTTTAAAATTTACTAACTTATAAACTATTTCATTTTATTTTTAAAAATCTCAATTTCATAATTATTATATATGATATATATAAATATAATAAATATCAATTTTAAAAATACATATGTTTAATTACTAAAAATCAATTAAATATAGTGATTAATATTTTAGTGTTATATATATATATATATACTATTTAGATATATTATTTTATTAATGAGTATTTACTGTTGATATTTTGTTATTTAATATTCTTAATGTATAAAAGCAAGTTGGATTATGGTGGTGGAGGAGAGGGTGGAGAATGCAGAGGACAACATTGGTGAGACTGATAAAGCAGGAGGAAAAGTAAGATTAGGGAGGCCTAAGGTTTATTTATTTAATTATTTATTATTTATTGTTGGGCAAAGAAAGAGGCACATTTCAACCCACATTCAATGATGCTTTAACCAACTCACCATCCTCCACTCTCTCTCTCTCTCTTTCAATTTCATCCCTCATCACTTCCCTCTCTTCCCTCTCAGGTAACAACTACAACCCTACACTTCTGTTTGTGTTCTAACCTTCATTACTCTTTTGTTTTTCAGTAGTCGTTTTGTGAAATTAATAAAGCAATTGTTGTTCATAGTTTTAGGTTGCAATGGAGTGTTTGGAAGCAGAGTTGAAGAGCAGTTTCAGGAAAGACATAGCCCTCAAACTCAGCCCCCAAGCGTTCCCGGAGGACCTTACCATGCAAAACGTGGCCTCTTGCGACGACTTCTTCGTCGACGACCTCCTCGACTTTTCGCTCCTCGAAAACGAAGAACCCGACCAACACAAACACAACCACCACTCAACCTCTGTCTCCCCGAACAACAACAACCACGATATTTACAATTGCAGCCCCTCCTTCAACGACAATTTCGATACCGAACTCACTCTTCCGGTACTTCCCTTAAGCCATTTCCCGTTAATAAACCTTTTCGGTTTTTTTTTTTTTTTTTTTAACTAAAGTTGTAATTTTTACAGGCGGAGGAAGTTGCGGACTTGGAATGGGTGTCTCATTTCATCGAAGATTCTTTCTCCAAATACTCTCTTTCCTTCCCCGGAACCGTTACGCAGAGCCTTGCTGAGAAACTGCCGGAACCGGGAAACGCCGGTTTCACTTTTAAAACCCTCGTTCCGGCCAAGCCAAGGAGCAAGCGAACCAGAACTGGTGTTCGGGTTTGGCCACTCCGGTCACCCTCGTCTTTCACCGACACGTCATCTCCCTCCAGCCCTCTGTTAATTTGCGCCGCGGCGTCTAAAGACCACCACCCGGAGGATAAGAGGGCAAAGAAACGGGCCGCGCCGGACGGTGGGGCGGCGAGGCGGTGCAGCCATTGCGGCGTTCAGAAAACTCCTCAGTGGCGAACGGGACCGCTCGGGCCTAAGACCTTGTGCAATGCGTGTGGAGTTCGGTACAAGTCGGGTCGGTTATTACCCGAATATAGACCCGCGTGTAGCCCTACTTTCTCGAGCGAGTTGCACTCCAACCACCACCGGAAGGTTCTGGAGATGCGCCAGAGGAAGGAGCCGGGGCCGGACACTGGTTCGCCACCGTTGGCTCCCGGTTTTTGATTATTATTTATTTTTTGTATTTTTTTATGAGACTAGATAGGAAGAGGTTGAACCAATGGACCCGGTTCAGTGGGGCCCTGAGTTAGTGTCCATATTTTTTCTTTTAATTTTAACCTTCGTTGGGTGCGGTAGGTAGCTGTTAATGTTAGCTGTTAGACATTAAATTATGTTATTATTGATTTTGATTTGGAGTTATGGATTACGAGATTAGATATTGAATTTGATTTTACACTTTTTTTCTTTTTAATCATGAAAATTTTTAATGTGTCTTATGTAATGTGTGCGTGGTTGCGGGGGTGAGTTTGAAACTGTGAAGTGTTGGTTGGAAAACATGTACTTTGTGAGTGGAAAGAGCTTAGAAGTGGTTCAAGGGTTTGTTTGTAAGGTGGGTGTACTGAAATAGAATCATGAGGAAGTTGCACGCAAGATGCTGGAAGGGGTCATGAAGCGAACCTTTCACCATCAATCCCAACAAAAGAATGGTGCTTGGAGCTAGTGATTCGAAACCTTTGATTTGGACTTTTGCGATTAACTAGATTTTGGTGCTGCCTAATCGACGGGGCACACCCTCTGACAGGTGAATTTTCATATTTTGTTTTTATTTTGAATTTTATATTGCCCTTCTCTGTTTGCATTGTTATCTCCACTATCTTTATCCTTTCTTCACGTCCAAAATGTATTATCTATTTACCATTATTTTACCTTCTTTTGTGTGGCCTTGGTTGGACAAGAAAATCTAACAAAAAAACAAGGTATTTGAATTTTGAAGTTTGGCTTATAAAAAGGAGAGGTTAACAGCATCTTAGGTTTTATTTGCGACATTGTAATATGTAATTTTAATTATTGCGGTTATGACAAGGAAAACTACTGAATAGAAAGAACATTGTACCTGTGATGGATCCCACATAGCAATCTTATCTTGCACCTAACCAAGGAAGGTAACAATGGAGTGAACTTTTTCTTTTCCCAAAATGAGAAGAAGGGCCACAATAATTGGAAGGTCGTGCAGTAGGACGTATAGACAATGGAATATACTAGAGTCGAAAGTTCTAGCTAGTATTGTTGTAGAAGCAACATACTCAGACTGAGAAGTATTTCTAGGGTCCCATAACTGAGATACGTGTGTATACTTCTTCAATGATCTTTGAGAAGTGAAGTTAACTAAAAAAAATTTATTTTTAATACAAGATTATATTAGTTTCCAAATAAACGAGGCTTAATTTTAATAGAAGATTATTTTGAATTCTAAATGAACGAGGCTTAGAGTTACAATACATTATACTTCATAAACTAGCATAAATTTTTTTAGCTAAATTCTTTCCGTTTTAGCTAAAACTTCCCAGAGACCGAAAATTTTGGATAGTGACCATTGTAATACATATATTCTTAATCATGTAAAAGTGAACTACAAAATTTCAAAACTCTTTCGTTAAGATAATAATTGTGCAATACTGAGTCCACATAAGGTTGACTATAAGTAAGTGGTTGGCTCAAATTATTGGCGATCCATTTTAACTAAACATGTATTGTCACAATTTACACTCCCTTCTTTCTAAACACACACATTCTCTAGATTGACGGGATATTTTAATTAAGTCTTTTTCTTCAATTGTTTTTAAGGATATATGTTTCAAGTTGGGTAGGTTTGACTTAGAGTTTGATCTATATTTCTAATTTGAGGGGCTCTCAATTTATGTATAAAACTGTTTTAAAATAGTTCACAAAGAGTTTGGGGTTTTCTCTTTGTTTTAGGATTCAATTTGAGATTTTTTTTTTTTTTCTTTTTTATCTCTCAATGGTTTTCTTAATAGACATTAACTTTTGTAACTTTACATTTTATTTTAGAGTGAAATGTTCATCTCTTCTTTCACTACCTCTTCACTCATACGAATAAAAATTAGGTTTTAAGTTTATGATAAATGACATTGTCTTAGGTGGTCAAGGAGATTAGAGAATTTTTAGTTCTTCAGCAATCAAAAGTTTTATTCTTTCTTTTTCTTCGTTATTTCCATTAAAATAAATAAAGTTATGGACCAAAATTATTTAAAATGATAAATTATTAGTTTAGAATATCTCCGATATAAGTCACTCATGAGATATTTCATACATTGGATTCAATAAAAAAAACTCTAAAAAACTTAAAACGATTCACAATTATATATATATATATATATATATATATATATATATATATATATATATATTTTATATTTTTTATTATATATAAAATATTTTTAATTATTAATATATTTAATAAATATGTTTAAATTAAATATTTATTACAAGATATTCTTAGTTATCTTAACCTTTGGTGACTTTATTTTT
>Ga0099824_1005085_pt1 | contig 18682 bp, 11 predicted proteins | sample SiratrowhiteBW_FD_76837 | JGI IMG/M metagenome (GOLD analysis project Ga0099824, IMG submission 76837) | Root nodule microbial communities of legume samples collected from California, USA - Siratro white BW | ecosystem: Host-associated > Plants > Roots > Nodule | place: USA: California... | reverse complement strand
TACCATTGCATTGTCTAGTTCCGCACGCGATCCATCGTGGTCACCCATGGAGTCTATGACCATTAGCTCTCTACTACGACGCTTAAGGACATAGCACCACCAATGGTCATCATGAACTGCGGGAATAAATGCCAACAATCCAAACAACATTAACAAATAATGTGCAATAATAACGAAACCTCATTTACACATCATGTCAAAGGAACTTACAAATTCACAAAACAAAATCATCTCCAATTCCAATAAAGCACAGGATATAAATATTTTATAATCCTAATGATTCCAAGCTCTACATTTTGACGGTTCCAAAGTCATCTCTTTAAAGATTTGGGTCTACAAATCATTACAATGACATTATTTTCACAAATAGACCTCATCAAGTTGATAAACTATTTAACATACAACACAAACTATTTTAACATACTGCAAAAAACGGATTGAAGAATACTCTATTGACAGTTCCCAGCGTCTTCAACTCCTCAACCGTCAGGATGCTTGTTGCAAACCACATAACCTACACAAGTTCAACTTTTAATTTTAAACAACTAACCAAATACAAATTATTGAAATAAACTTGACTACTTACCATGTTGTTCAATTTTTCCCTTGGTTTAAGGGACTTTAAATCGGTCGTATTTAGCATTTGTCTACCAATATCAATTAACACCCTATGTAAACAGCAACAACTTCACATAAACATATTTTTCTTATAAAAAAAATTTAATGACATAAATATTTTTTATATCAAACCCTGATTGAGTCCTTACGACACCCTTTGGAGGTCACCAACTTATACAGCTTCTTGAAATCGACATTGGAAAACCGTATAGTATAGCACACATACGACTGCAGCGAAGTCGGTGATGGAGTCTGGGAATATGGTCCCTCTTGGTGCACATTTGTACCCTCCTATACATTGTATTCAAGGTAACCACCAATCACCGTAGGTGTTGCATTTGAAAAATATGGACCCCCTGCCCATACTGCGATCATCCTGACCCATACTACTTCATCCTGACCCATCGAAGAATGTGGTCCATCCTAAGCCATACTGGGTCCCTCCTGACCTACTCTACATTCGTCCTAACCCATACTTAGTCCCTCATCCCACATATTAGGACCCGCCTCACCCGTACTAGGCTCCTCTATCTAGGCATTGAATATCTGGTCTCTCAAAAGACGCATGTCTTCTTGAATGGATGCAATGTGAGCATAATTCAGATAAATTTTCTCTCGGCATTGAAGATATTAAGCCATCAGCCCATCCCAATCGTGTGAGGATGGAGTGTTTCCACTCTCACTTCGTGGTGAACCTCCACCACGAAAGGACTCAAGTGTTTCCTGCACTATATCCAAACCCCCCTCTTCCTCTGTCACATCCCACTCCCATATAATCTGCAATGTCCAATACAAAGTTGTTAGCAAACTAAATAGTTTCATTTGAAAATTAAATAAAGAACCACACACACACCTCATTGTATAAGAAAACAGCTTCAATTTTAGAATACCTAATCCTCAAAGAAGGCCATCCCAAAAAACTTGAAAATGAACTAAGTGTGCCCATCCCCAGATGTTGAACAACCCACAACTATTGCAAACCAACACATTACATGAATAATATAATTTTTTCAACAATATGTAAGCAATCACATTACCAATGAAACCAATATCATACACTAACCTGCAACAAAGGCACACATCTGCACAAGTATAGGCCGTGCAGATTCCTTTGCTGGTGCAATACGTAAGAACATCTATCTAAACTACTCATTAACATTGAAAGGACCGCCCCTCCCCAATTATAAACATGGAGGTTCTCCAAATTATCTAACAAATGAAATGGATATGTACAAACAGTCCTAGAAGTCCTAAGAAAATAAAAAACAGCAAATGCAAGCAATATATAAAGCCTACAAAAGTCATCTAGGTTTTTTTTTTTTTCGATTCATATTACTGTCTTTCAATTTGTCCACAATACCACATACCGTAATATCGCTACCGTTAAAAAAATTTGATACCAAACCTAAGTTATTATCCTCAATTCTAACCTCGCCACCACTTATACCCAAGCCTAAACCCATACACACATCTACACCAGATAGAGGAACTAAATATTCTCTTATTTTAAAATTTGGTCATTCGGAAACCATCGGTTCACGAACTCACGCAACAATGGACAACTGATGTTAATTGGTTCTGCCATGCTAGTAAGCCACTTAAACGGAGTTTTGTCCAACTTCTCCCTCTCTGCAAGTCAGACAATTTTCTATTGATTTCAACGATAATATCAGTATCTACTAGGTGGAATACTCTAATCTGCAACATGGAAAACAAAATTTATGTAAACTGTAAAAATTAAATCAAAATTAAATGCAAAAACACAACTGACTTACCTTAGGTTCGTTGCCATCGACATTAGATCATTGTGCGTCGGACCTTTTTCCAGCCATGCTTAACTTCGAACAAATCTGGTCATAAAATTAATCCAGTAAACAGAATTTGTATGTTGGACAATTTGTGTGTACAAAACAAATCATAAACTAAAAGACGTTAACACAAACAACATACTGTTTAACATTGTATAATTAAGTGTTTAACTAAGCATAAAGTTTTAACCACCATTCACAGGCACAAATTCAGTGCCCCCACACACCAAAAAAGCCTAAAATACTTAGATGTTTTCAATTGTTGAATTAAACAAAATTGTGCCTTCTTCACCTACAACCACCTATGAATGCGATAACCCAAAGAACAACTGTATTGCGTCATGTCCAATTTTGAACATACAAAATGTTTAACCTTGCCTACTTAAGTATTTAAACAATAACAAATTTCTAACCACACATCACAAACACACCCATTTCTTAACAACTCACCAAACCAACACAGAAACAACATTGACAACGAAAAATTGCTCGTACAACAATTACGGACCTGCACAGCGACGGTGACAGCAAACGCGGAAGTTGTCAATGCAGCTACGGCCACAGCATCGGCAACAGCAGCGGGTACACTTCTTCTCTCACACAAATCGACCCACGACCCTCAAATCCACCCACAATACTCAAATCTACCAACGGCGAACAACAATTAAGAGTCAGGAAGCCACAAAGGAGACCCACGAATCGACCCTAACACAAATCCACCGACGAAGCCACAATGGAGACGACATTCGCTAACGGCGGCTGCAGTGCTCGCGATGAAGAGGGATTTCTGATTGCAACCAACGCAGATGATGAATAGATCTGAGATTTTGATATCTCAGATTGAAAATGGCTCTTCCTCTACTTATGGAGTCTAATGTGCTCTGCAACAGATCTAAACCCTAAACCAAATGTGTTGGGCGACAGATGCAAACCCTAATACACCTTCAAGCTACCTTCACTCCATGCTGGCACATTTTTTTACGTCATTGTTGTTACCCACATCAGCTACACTTTAGCGCCACCTAAAGTTGTCAAGAGGGTGATGCCACGTGTGGTTGTCAAAATATAAGAACTCTTAACTTTAAGCCCATAAGCAATCTCAAAACATCTCAAAATACTTTTAACAACAAACACAGTGACTAGCCTTACACACAAACATTGTGTCATATACGAATTACAGCATAGTAATTTTAATTTTGCTTTTTCCCACCTTCACACCTTCTAGAATGCCTCTATTCTGTGGCTATCTCACCGCCCCCAACCAACCCTCGAGTTATTATAATAAACAAAAGGGTACTAAAGGGTCACCTTGACTAAAGTCTTTCTCAAGTATAAACTAATCAGTAAAGCTACCATCAATCAAAAATCATACGGTGATAGACTTTAAACATACCATAATCCATTTAATCCGAATTCTACAAAAACTTAACCTCTCCATCACATATGCTAGAAAATCTCAGTTTACCATATCATACGCTTTTTCAAAATTTACTTTTGCAATGAAGTTCTTTTTTATCTTATGATTCATTTTGTCAATGACCTCGTTTGCCATCACTACTGAATCCAAAATACTTACCCTCTAAGAACGTTGATTGTTTACCATAAATAACCTTATCCAATGCCACTTTCAACCTTGCAAGAATTTTAGATACTATTTCATAACCAGAATCCATAATATTAACTTCTTTTTAGTTTTGTAATTAATCTTTTTATAAATTTTTAATTTTTTTATAATTAAATTATTACTTGAGACTCTCATTTGATATTTTTATAATTATACTTTTTTAATATTTTACGTTGTAGAAAAATTGAGTAAAAACACGAATACACATATATCTATTTCTTAATGAAAAAGGAAATGAGATAAAAGTTTCATAACTATATATAACTATATGAAAAAAAGATGTAGATGAATATTTACTTTAAAAATAGAAATATTACAACCGCTCCATTCTTAATCGAAAAAATGAAAGTAGAAATTCGTAATTTTATTACAATAAGAACATAAGGGTACAGGTAATGTTAACAATATTAACATTCAAATTGAAGGGACATGGAAGGTGTATCTATCTAGATAAATTAATGTTGCCAATAAAAATCGATTAGAAATTAAAGTAAGAGTGAAGTGTGTAACTCTTCAACTTGTTGTTATTGTCTAAAAAGCTTGGGACACTTCTTATGGGTTTTGTTTATTAATACAAATATTATTCTGTCCATAAAAAAACTAAATCTTATAAATAGAATAAAAAGTAAAAGTATAATTTAACTACTATTTTTATAATTTTTATTTTAAATAATTGATTATTGCTTATTATCATGTGAAAATTATAAAAAAAAAAAAGTAAAGTCTTGAGTATTTAAAAGATTAGTTACAAAGTTTATAGGTCAAACGTGAAATAGCGAGAAAAAAATAGACAATTTATTGTTTGAATTAAGAAAAATGGAAAGAAGATAAAAAAAAGTTAAATTTTCTTTCTTTAGTGTGGTAAAATGAAAAAAAAAAATCATTTTAAATTAAAAATACTAAATAAGTGGAAAATTTGCTTATTATGATCTCATCTCACGTGGATGGTTACCTCTCATAAAACTTTCACACTTTCCTCACCAGATAATTCTTTCACTCCAGGCACATCCTTCCTTAGCTATGCCTAGAATTAATGCAACTGAACCAAAAATAGTATCAACTCACATATACATAGCTTGTTATTTCATTTCTTGAAATTAATCATGCATCACATCATTAAATTTTCCATTGTCATATCACGAGAATTTCCAGTGATCTATTCATAAAAATATTTCAGAAAAACTAAAATATTAATGATGATTATCTGTTTGTTTGATATTGATCATTATTTTAAATAAAACACGTAATATGATATGACAGGAGGTTTTCTTTTCTCACAGTAGTGTGTTTGTATCAAATAATTATGTGTAGGTAAACATTGATAGGTTAAAATTATTTAAAAGGAATACCATACCTCATATGCTAGTTTTTAGAGTGGTGTAAGGTTATTTTTTTGAAAAAAGAAAATTATGAAATATAATAAGAAAATTTACTACAATAAATTATGTCAAAATTTCTTGTTTTATTATTTCTTACATCACAATAGATGCGAATAGGTAGATTAATTAACAATAGACAAAAAAAAAATACATAAAATATAAATAAAAAAAGTAATGGTATTTTAAACTTTAAAAATATTAAATAAAAATAATTTTTTATATATAATTTTCACTGCTTTTTTTCTCTTACCTCTTCTTTAAATAGGTAAGATTTAAGAAGTCATTTTACTTGTACCTAAAAATAGAAAATAATATAACTAATTATATTGTGCATACATTCAATATATGTTATTTAAAAAATAAATATTTTAAAATATTATATAATTGATTATAAAACCTTTCATAGTCGATTGTAGTAGTCACTAATTGATTGAGTATTCTTTTTTCCATTTTTATATTTTAAAAATAATGACTAATAATAAAAATAATACATATTAAATAAATATATTGATAACAAATAAAATAGTCTTACTTTTACTCATTTCTATTTTTTTTTACTTGATAAACAAGATTGTTTTTACTTTTTTTTACTTTTTACTTTATCTCCAATTACACAATAGTTCTATTTATTTTATTTGCTTTATTTTTAGGTATGTATTGGTTATAATTATTTTATTTATTTTATCTTTATTTACACATTGATTTTCTTTATTTCATCTATAATCATATATTTATATGATTATATATTTAATTTATTTCTAGTTATGCACTGATCTTATTTATTAAATTATATTTGTCTAAAACTTTTGTTTTAATTTTTATTTTGTAATAATCTAAATATCATTTTATACATAATTAAAATAAATACATATAATTTAAAAGTAAATATTTTTTATGAATTTTTATAAAAGAAAGTTACCTATATGCTCTATTATTATTTTACTAGTTGTATCTAATTGAATAATGTGTACGAATTATTATTAAGATAAATATGACATGTGCTTATGGTTATTATGTTATGTGGTTCTTGAAAATATCAAAGAAATTTCTGTCGAAAAAGTCCTAGGTTTTAAAAAGTTGAAACCAAATAATGTATTAGTGTTTGTATTTGGGAAGTCACAATTTGATACACTATAGGATGAAATGTAGAGATCAAGTGAGATATAAGGAAATAGTTACAAGTAGGTGAATATCTGGATAGGTCAAAATAAAACCCTGACTAGAACATTTTATAGGCCAAACTTTGTACTATCTTATACCTGCTCAATATTGCGAAAGTTAGGTAGTAAGTGTATATCTCTTTTATTGGCAGATGACCATAATTTTGAGAGAAAAATAATTATGATTACACAAATGTCTTTGATGAGAAACACTCCAACTATCTAATCACTTCCCAAGGAACTTTAATGTTCTGAGTGGATATGGATCCATTTGTCTTGTCTCACAGTGAGATTAATTGTTTGTGGTTGTAGGTTAACTCACAGGCCCCATTAATTGTAGTTGGAGGTCAAGTCATACGCCCCATTAATTGTGGTTGGAGGTCAAGTCATAGGCCCCATTATTTGTATTGTATATTAATTTTATTAAGATTATAATATCTAAGGCTTATAAAAGCCTTATTCCTTTCATGTTTTTATTTCATATGTACCTGTTGTAAAGCAGAACATGCTCCATAAGAGATGTTAAGGAAAAATTTTGGAAGATTTATCTAAATTGTTGACTCATGGAGAACTTAGCTTTAATATCTTTAGAATATACAATATATAGATAGTCCCATATTAAAATATAAAACTCTTATTATTGTGTAAAACTCATATATTTGTAATATATTATAAATAACTACAAGAAATATTGACATACATTTATATTTATAAGATCATATTATAATTAATATTGTCTATGATAAAATTTTACTATATTTTTTTTACAAATTCTAGTTAATTTATAAATAACTATAGTAGTCAGATCGTTTGAATTTACTTGTAGCTTGATATTATCTTTTAAGATTGTGTCCAACTCCCTTGCCAACTTCTCCACATTTTGAAACTCACAAAATAAAAAATCCATACATTTTTTCTATTCTATTGTAATGTAGGAGGCCTTAAAAGAGGTCTTACCACCAAGACAATGGTCAAACAGACTCACATTGAGATAGAGACAAGGCCTCAAAGTCAGTCTATTTTATTCAATTGTTCATTTACTTGTAAATAATTTGTACAAAAACTTTAAAAATTCTTGTAAATAATTTTAGTTTTAGTAGAATTATTTTAGGCAAGCATTGATGTCCAAGTGTTTGATGAATTGCTACACTTGGAACGTCAAAGCTTGGAGCGCCTCCTTCATTGAAGTTCCTTACCTTGCATGTGTCTATTCCATTGATCATCTACGTGGGCGACTCACCTTGTCTTGAATGCTCCTTCCTTCTTCTTTAGAGGTCCACATGACAATTCATCATTGGTTAACCATGCCTCATACAAATTGCCACATGGCTGCTTAGGAGTGGAGAGGATTTGACTAGAGTTAGGGTATTTTACCTAGGGTTAGGGCCAAGGTTAGGGTAAAGAAGCATGTAGCCCAAGCTTTTCAAAGCTTATAATTAGGCTTCTTTTTTATTGTAAAAGGCGGCTTGGTTTATAGTAAAGATATGCTGCAGAATTTTAGGGTTTAGGATTCCACTCTACCATCACTTGTTCCACCTAGTTTTTCAATCCATTGCTTTCGCAAACTACTTCCAATCATCTTATCCTTTATTTCATTCGGTGCCTTTGAAGGAGAAGATCATCCACAAATCATCACTCTTCTTACATGCATCAAGGAGAAACTTCATCATATTGAGTCTTTTAGGTTTTGTTTGGATTGGGGAGTGATTTTGAGAGAGTGAATTTGAGTTTATTTGAGATGAAAGTGTGTCAAAAGTTAGATTGTTTGATTAAGGAAAAAAAGGTGAGATTTGAATGAAAGTTTGAGAAAATTTGTGAATGATGTGATAAGTGTGATATATATATTTCAATATTTTTAATATATAAAATTACAAATTTAATATATTTTTAAAATAATAAAAAAATATAATTTATCATGAAATTAATAATTTATTTTAAAAAATTATAAAAATATTAAATTACATAATTATCTTTGAATTAAAATTTCATTTATAATAAAATATAATTAATTTATTGAGTGTGATTAATTTTTAAAGTATAAAATTATAAGATTAAAATTTTTAAAATAATTTCAATATTAAATTTAAATAATATTATTATTTATAATAACAAAATAATAATTATTATTATTGTTATATATTTTTAAAATAATTATTTTTATTTTTATCATATTATAACTATATTTTTATTATTAATAATTATTACTATTTGTTTTATTAATACTATTACTTAACAAATTTTGTTATAAAACTTATATTATATTTCATTTTTTTATTTTTTATTTTTAATTATTATTTATTATTATATAATGTAATGGATTAATACATATATATATAATAACATAAAATTGATATACACTAAAATAATAATTTTAAATGTTTTTTAAGTGAATTTATATTAAAAGTATAAAATAATGTATAACCGATCCATTATTTTGCATAATCGATTGTACACACAAAAAAGATAATATATAATCAATTATTTTTTTGTTAATTATGTTTTTTCGTCATTATCATCTTACTTTTGTTGCATTTCTTCATGTATTACTACAAATCGAAGTCTTGACTCTCCTCTCTTTCTGCGCTCAGTAATTCATTGTCAGTGTGCTGAATCAAACAACTATGGCACTCGTAGATCCTTTGTTGTGAATCGTAGAAAGCTGGAAGTAAACACAATGTTGATCAATGGAATAAATCAATTTTGTTGAGATTTCCTATGCTATATTAATGTCTTTGTATGTCAAAGTTGTTAAGAAAATAATTATTGATGATGAAATATTATTTATATGTAACTCCTGCAAAAATTAAAAGAGGTGGAGGTGCATAAGATTGTATAATAAATAGTCAGGAAATATTATTTGTTAACATCAATCTAACTATTATTCTCATCTTTTTTCTTCTATTAAAGTTTTTATTACTTTGTGTACAAGCTTCCATTTCACATGATCATTGTAAATTGAATTATTTACATGTATAAGTCAATTTCTTATTTGAGAGGGCTTCAGAGAGACATGATGCAAGATGGTTTACAAAAGAATTTTAATGTTGTTTTTAATATTGTATTTGAAGCTTATTATTATTATTTTATTATTACAATTTTTATTTTTATAATAATAATAATAATAATTTATTATTATTATTATCATCATCATTATTATTATTATTATTATTATTATTATTATTATTATTATTATCATTATCAATTTTACTATTTTTATAAATCTATTTTCATATGTAATTATTTTCAATTGAAATAAATTAACAAACCTTTAAGCCACTCTCATATGAAAAGTTACACTATGTAAGTTGTCATATTCACTATTTAAAAGATGCATTTAAATTTATGATAAAGTAAGCAATTTAATATGCAATTGAGATGTATCATCAAAACTCAATTCTTCTCACTGATGAAGAAAGTTTTGTACACAAAATAAGAAAATCTTTTACACTGTGTTATGATGAAAGGATATGTGTACCTCAACTATAAGCAAACACCATGTTAGTTAGTGGAATAAATCAATTTTGTTGAGATTTTCTATGCTTTATTAATGTCTTTGTATGTCAAATTGTTAAGAAAATAATTATTGATGATGAAATATTATTTAAATGATAACTCGTGCAAAAATTGAAAAGCTGGATGTGTGGAAGATTGTGTAATAAACAGTGAAGGGATGTTACTTGTTAACATCAATCCAACTATTCTTCTCTTCTTTTTTTCTCCCATTAAAGCTCCTTTTACTTTGCGTACCAAGCTTCCATTTCACATTATCATTGTAAATTGAATTATTTACATGCATAAGTCAATTTCCGGTTTGAGAAGACTTTATAGAGACATGATGCAAGACGTTTATAGAAGAATCTATATGTGATTTTTAATATTGTATTGAAGTTTGTTATTATTTTATTACTAATATTTTTACTTTTATTATTATTATTATTATTATTATTATTATTATTATTATCATTATCATTTTTACTATTTTTATAAATCTATTTTTATATATACTTATTTTCAATTGAAATAAATTAACAAACACATAAGCCACTTCTATATGAAAAGTTACACTATGTAAGGTGTCATATTCACTATTTAAAAGATGTATTTAAATTTGTGATAAAGTAAGCAATTCAATATTCAACTGAGATGTAACATCAAAACTCAATTCACTCTGAATGATGAAGAAATTTTTGTACACAAAATAAGAAAATCTTTTACACTATGCTAGGATGAAAGGATGTGTGACTCAACTATAAGCAAACATAGTGTTAGTCAGTGGAATAAATCAATTTTTGTTGAGATTTCCTTTGCTACATTAACGTCTTTGCATGTCAAATTGTTAACAAAATAATTATCTATGCTGAAATATTATTTACATGATAACTCTTAAATAAATTGAACAGTTGGAGCAGTAGAAAATTGTGTAATAAACATTGAAGAAATGTTATTTATTAACATCAATCCAAGGTTTTGTTCCATTAAAGGTCTCTTTACTCTGCTTACCAAACTTCTATATCAGGTTATCATTGTAAATTGAATGATTTACATGCATAAGTCAATTTCTGATTGGAGAGGGCTTCACATAGACATGATGCAAGAAGGTTTACAGAGAAATCTGTATGTGGTTTTTAATATTGTATTTGAAGCTTATTATTATTTTATTACTACTATTTTTACTTTTATTATCATCATTATTATTATTATAATTATCATGTTTACTATTTTAATAAATCTATTTCCATATATACTTATTTTCAAATGAAATAAATTAATGAACCTATAAGTTGTTTCCATATGAAAAGTTACATTATGTAAGTTGTCATATTCACTATTTAAAAGATGTATTTAATTTTGTGATAAAGTAAGCAATTGAGATGTATCATCAAAACTCAATTCACTCCGAATAATGAAGAAATTTGTATATACAAAATAAGAAAATCTTTTACAATGTGTTAGGATGAAAGGACATGTGTGGCTCAATTGTAAGCAAACACAATGTTAGTCAATGGAATAAATCAACCTTGTTGAGATTTCCTATGCTATATTAATGTCTTTGCATGTCAAATTGTTAAGAAAATAATTTTGATAATAAATATTACTTACATGATAACTCATGCAAAAATTAAAGAGTTGGAGTTTGGAAGATTGTGTAATAAACAGTGAAGAAATGTTACTTGTTAATATCAATCCAACTATTCTTCTCTTCTTTTTTTTCTCCCATTAAAGCTCTCTTTACTTTGGGTACCAAGCTTCCATTTCACATTATCATTGTAAATTGAATGATTTACATGCACAAGTCAACTTTTGATTTGAGGGGGCTTCTCACAGACATGATGCAAGAAGGTTTCCAGAAGAATCTATATGTGGATTTTAATATTGCATTGAAGTCTGTTATTATTTTATTACTACTATTCTTACTTTTATTATTATTATCATTATCATTTTTACTATTTTTATAAATCTATTTTCATATATACTTATTTTCAATTGAAATAAATTAAAAAACCTATAAGTCGCTTCCATATGAAAAGTTACACTGTGTAAGGATATGTGTGGCTCAACTATAGTATATGATGGATGTTCAAGAATGATCTGTGATTGGTTTGGCAATTTGGATGGGTGACGATTTGTAGGATGGATGGGCACGTCAGCCCAGTTTAAATTACATAACACCCCTTGCAAGAACGTGGGTGTACTATGTCATGCAGAGAATCTTACACCGTGTCATGTCGAGAGCATCGTTATTGCGCATGTTTGGGTGCAACTTTCATTGTGCATTTAGAATCCTTGTGTGTCTTCCTTGGAGTGGCGTGAGGGTATGAATTTTGAGTTGTGATGCCTCTATGAGTGTCTGATTTGTGAGTTGCATGGTGTTGTTCTTGTGAGATAGTGAGTGTGCAGTGGTGCCATTAGACGGAGGTATGGTGGCGGTGGTCGTTTCAGTGAAAGCGTCGACGATCTCGTTGTCGGTGTGCAGAGGTAGAAGATGAGTGATAATCAATTATCTCATACATGATAATCTATTATGGGTGACATATAATGGATTATAAGTTTTCTTTTGCATTAATTGATTATGACCTACAGATAATCAATTATAGGTAATATTGTTTTGTGGCCATAATCGATTATAGCGTACAGATAAACAATTGTTTGTATATTTTTCATCCTATAATCAATTATGGGTGTCAATGAATGGATTATGTGTATGTTTTTGGATTTTTGTTATCCAGTAATGTTTGTTTTTATTCGTTATATTTATTTTTTTACGGTCTTATTTCACAAGGATAAATTGATAATTTCACAAATATATCAATTAAAAAAACATTAATAACCCCTATCAACTCATTCACAAACTTCGAGAAATATCTTTCTTAAATCTCTTCAAATCTCACCATCTATTTATTAATCCAAACAACCTTTTAGAGATAATCTCTTTCACTCCCCTCTATCTATATAATATCTTCTACATCTCCTACCATCCGTCATAGGCATATAATATCTTCTACATCTCCTACCATCCATAATTGCCTATGGTACTCCTCTGTTATCCATCCTCTCCACTCTTGCTTAGCCTTTTGCATTATTCTTGTTTCTCTCTTACCGACCAATAGAGGTATGAGGAGGGGCTGCAAAACTTTGCATTAGGCTTTCGGTTGTGTTTGGTTATCATACGGAAGAAAGCACCATATATATCTTGCTTGAAGGAATGAAATGAAAAATGGGTTTTGCGGATACGAAGAATGCAATGATTGAGTTATTTCATTGACTCAAGTTTTAAGTTTTGCTGTTAATTAACACAAATCATAATTGGTTGAGTGAATGTATCATACCTTCTACTATATATTCTTCCAGGATTATAACCCAATAAATTAATAGATATCAAAACCCTATTTTTTTTTCAATTGCACAATTTCTTGTGCGATTTTTCAATCAAATCCAATAAATTATTTCCCTCACGAACTTAACCCACTTCATATATGCTTCTACTTTATACAGTAAATATTCTAGTTGTTTACAAGTGCAGGTGCATCATACATTACGAATCACAATAATTGACAAAAGACTTTGATTGCCATGACATCTTGATCCTTGGAAAATTTAAAATAAATATATTAATTTTAATTTTAACAAACCAAGATTTTTCATTAGATTCTCTGACATAAAAATAAGGTGAGACACTTGATATACATAGAAATTTTTTTTACAAGTAGAAAATTTATTCCTCGACCGTCATAGAATTTCATCAATATGTTTGTGTTGGTATTCGCCAATCCATTCCTACTAATTCATTAAACTTAGATAAACTCCATAAGAAAAGACATGCCAGGAAAAATATAGATAGATATTAGTTACAATATCATCATCATAAAAGGATATTTTATGGAATGATAAGCACAACCATCTAATTTAAAAAATGAATTTCACGAAAATGGTGAATTCTTTTATATCACATCATATATGCAATTGTGCATTTAACACATTGTCTAATATATATTAGATCAATAATCGACATCCGATGATAATGTATGTTTAATTTCAAATATATTTTATTATGTTTTTAATTTAAACTTAATAACATTTATTTTCTCCAATAGTATAACGTGTTCCACGAGACACAACCACAACCACAATCTTCTTATCGGTCTATCTCCTTTAAATATTAACTAGCCTACACAACAACATATTGCTCAATTTGGTTTTAACTCACCTTCAATGTTTCTATACATGGATCATCATCACACACATGCACAATCTTCACACTACTCATTTTATACGTACACATATAATACTTTTTCATCTCAATCACATTTTTTTCCAACCACATTAAATAATTTTGCAACTTATACAATGACATCAATCCTCAACATACAATTCAATGTCATTCATGTATTGTTATAGGCCCTCAATGTTTTTCCACCAAAGAACTGAATACAATAAAGACAAAGATAATAACAATAATGATGACGACAATATCAAACTTGAAATTAGTATACAAGTTTAGTCATAAAAACAAAGACCAAAAAGATAAATCAAAAGATCAAATTATGACACCACGTTCACAAATAAATACTTTAGCTTACTAATTGATTAAACTTAATTATCACTTTATTTAATAGTAATAAACAATTTTATTTATTTTGTACCATCATGTTACTTTTAATTTCACAAATTACATTAAATATAAATATTAATTTAAAATTAAAACTAATATATTTATTTTAAAATTTTCCAAAATAAATAATAAAATGTTTACATTAAAACGAACGGTCATTAAATAAAAACAATTTGTAAAAAAATATAAAAGAATTGCTAAAAAATATTCCAAACGTGATTACAACTACTAGAGAAAAATCTCAATAAATAAGCGTTTTCCATTTTGAATAAAAAATAAATAAAAGCAATCCAATAATAAATTTGCGCCAATGAACACAATTTTAAAAGACTAAAAATAAAGTAGTCCTGAGATACACGACTTCCATAACAAATATTAATAAAAAAGAATTCAATAAATTCATGCACAACTTAAAAAGGTTAAAAAATTAAAAAAAAAAAGCTAAGGTCGTGTTAAAATGTACAACTTTTAAAAGTAATTTTAAAAAAAAATACATCTCTAACATAAAAATGTTATGAGCACACTTTTTAAAAAAAAATTATACGACTTCAATGCAAAAATTTTAAGAGAAGCAAAATAGTGTTTGGAAAGACGATTTTTTTATTTATTTTACAATAACTTATCTATTTACTTAAAAAAAAAACTTAAAATTACCTATTTCAATAAGTTTGTGAAAAAATTGCACCCATTTTATGAATATACCAATAAAAAATGCTTGTTGAAAGAATAGGCACAATAGGAAGCAAGTACGTGTATACACATCTACCCAGTGGCCCTAGTTTCATACACCTCCTCCCTATGGCCCTAGTTTCCCATGCCATAGGCCCTCGTGAGAATACTTTGTATTTAGGATGACGCGATCTCCAGCACGTCCATGAATTCGTCTCCATTTTTTAATTTTTTCCAAAAGTCAAAATACTTTTTTAATTATATAATTTAAAATATAATTTTTATATTTTATATTATATAGTTTAAAATATATTTTTTTATTTCAGATTGTATGATAAAAATATATTTTTCTATTTCAGATTATACTGAATATAATTTTTATATTTTGAATTGTGTAATTTAAAATATAAATTATTTTTTATTTTTTGATTTTTTATATTTTAGATTGTAAAATTTAAAACATAACTTTTTAATTAAAAATAAAAGAAAAATATAAGGCTTATTTATTTATTTTTCACTAAAGATATAATCATTATTTTATTTAAAGATATAATGATTATTTTATTTAATTTACAGAGGTTCTGGAAGAATGCGTCATTTAGGATTCCTATCAAGTTGGTTCTCCTCACTTGCTCGATTTGGCAATCAACTGCCATCTGACCATTTCATCATCCCATGTGATGATAGTTAACAGTCTCCTCCAATAGTCAAACATAATTTATCTTATCCAACTAAAACCAACCTTCTCTCCTTAAGATGGTTGAAAGAAGGATAGGTAATTACGAATGGCGTGTTTGTTATAGGAGATGGAAACTCTTAAATGAGAAAAGATGAGTTTCTTAAATTTTACAAAAAAATTAAAATTTACAAAAAGTGTAAAAAAATTTTGTTTCTTAAACTTTACGAAAATTTACGAGAAAACCTTATTTTTAATTAAATAAAAAAATTAATGTGATTAAAATTAAATAAAATATAATAAAAACATTTATTTTTTATTTTAAAATAATAAATAGTGATAAAATATAAAATAATTAAATTTATAATAAAATAAGAATTTTAAAATAATTAAAAAATATAAATAAATTTAATATTTTGTTATATGTTTTATGTTAAATAAATAGATAAATATAATAAAATTATAGAATATTAAGAAAGTTAAAATATATTAATAATAAATTTATAAAATAATAGCAAAAGTAAGATAATTATAAAAATAGAATACTAAGAATATTAATTTTAAAAAATAAAAATAAGAATAAAATTATAAATAATAATTATAATAATAAAAATAATAATAAAATTAAAATAAATTTGTAACATAATAATACTAATAATAATTTATTTTTATTTTTTAAATCATATCTAAATTTATTTCATTTATTGAAAATTTATTTTATTAATTATATCTATATATCATTCACAAATTTTCACAAATTTTTCTTTCTTTCCCACTTTCTTTATTTTAATCCAAAATATGCATTTTCACCTCAAATTCACTCTTCTTCACTCTCTCAACTCTATCTTTCAATCCGAACATATCGTAAGATGAATTTAAGTTGACTTACAATGAAAGTTTGTAGAAAATTAGATTATTTAGATTAAGAGAAAGGTGATGAAAAATAGAAAAAAAAAAACTTATAAAAGTTTGTGTTTAATGTGATAAGTGTAATTGATAAAATATTTTTATAATATATGAATTATAGTTAAAATTAATTTAAGATTAAATATTATTAATTTATTGGGTGTGATTGATAAATTATTTTAATTGATGGAACTATAAACATATTAATTATTTGAAAATTAAATTAAAATAAAAAACTAAAATTATTATTGTTAATAATATTATTATTTTATACATTTATTTTGATTAATATTGTAATTTTAATTTTATTATTATTACTTTTATTATCATTTTACAATTTTATTATTTTTATTATTATAATTATTATTTATAATTTTATTATTATATTTATTTTTTAAATTAATATTATTAGTATTTTATTTTTATAACTATCTTAGTTTTATTATTATTTTATAAATTTATTTTTAATATTTTTATTTTTATTAATATTTTATTATTATTATTTTATAATTTTATTAAATATATTATTGTTTTAATAATTATTATTATTATTTTATTATATTATACTTAATAATTTTATTTATTTAATTATAATATAAATAAAAATATTAACAAATCAATAATAAAAATTAATTATATAAAAATATAATAAAATTTGTCAATCTTCTACACAAATCTTCTTAGTGATACGAAAAAAGAATGGAATGAAAGTTCAATCTCATTTTGTGTCCTTTATTAATATTTTAATTTTTGATTTTCGAGTTCATTCAAATCTTTGCTCCCTAAACAAATCAGCCCTTCGAAACAAATGCATCATGAAGGATGTCAATCCTCCCAGATAACTAACACCTGCAGCACTTATCTCCAATACGAAGGAGTATCCAAAATTTGAGGATGAATTTAGACGAAAAAATGAACCCTGGTACAGGGGAATGAATTTGAGATGATGGATTTGAAGTGATTTGAGTAGATTGTATGTGGATGAGATGATTGTTTGGATTAATGGATGGATGATAAGATTTGAAGGGATTTGAGGAGATTGGTTATGAAAGTTTAGGATTGATTTTATACATGTTATAGGTTTGTTTTTATTTTTTTAATTGATATATTTTTGAAATTACTAATTAACCCTTGTGAAATAAGATGGTAAAAAATTAAAATGAATTGGATTAAATTAATTTTAATATAAAAAATATAGAAACTAAATCAACTAATTAGATATTTTTTAATAGGTTGATAATGATTTTATCTAATCCAATAAACATTCTTACTTTTGTGTTTTAATAATTTTATATTTAAAAGAAAATAAAACTATTTTTAAGATGAATAAAAAATATTTTAAATAATATCTTCTCCCCTCAATTTCATCATAAATATTGAATCAAATAAGAGACAAAAATATATATTTTTTTTCTGATTTATTTCAATTAAACATTAAGTAAACATATTTTCATCGATAAAAAATTAAAAAAGAAGAATAAATAGAAAACAATATAATATGTATAATATAATTTTATTATTTCTTTTATAAAGTAAACAATTTTTATTGATTTACTTATTTTATGTCAATAATATAATTATGAATTATGAATAGATAGATTGTATTTTGTATGAGAAGATTGAAGAGGGATTAATTATATTATAGCTGTCTTGGAAAAAAAGCAAAGGAAAATATTATGAATGAAAATATATATATATATATATATATATATATATATATATATATATATAT
>Ga0099824_1005081_pt1 | contig 18687 bp, 8 predicted proteins | sample SiratrowhiteBW_FD_76837 | JGI IMG/M metagenome (GOLD analysis project Ga0099824, IMG submission 76837) | Root nodule microbial communities of legume samples collected from California, USA - Siratro white BW | ecosystem: Host-associated > Plants > Roots > Nodule | place: USA: California... | reverse complement strand
TTATTTATTTTTTTTTTTTTTTTTAACTTTTTTCAGTTCCAATAAAACATAAATAATTTTTTTCTGAATTTATATCAAGTAAAAAAAAAAAAAAACTAAGCTTATTTGATGCAGAGTATGGGTAGAATAAAATAGATAACTTTTTCACTAAGTTTATATAATTAATTAAAATAGCACTTTTTAATTTGTAAGAAAACAAATTAAAAATATCATCATTTAGTAAATATTTTATGGGATAATAGATTATTATGTTGTTATTTATTATAAACTCAGTTTATTATATATAATTTTCTTATGATGATTCACCAAACTAGTTCTAGAAAATTAAAAGCTAAAGCAATCAACAAATACATTTCATTTATGAAAGGGCAGAATTTAGGTAGATTACACAGTTGCAGAGTCTGAGAGGAGTGTGGGGTCTATGTTTCCTCTTTGTGAAGCTATTTAGGGAGCTGCATTTCATGGCATCATTATGAGGGAAGAAGACTCAAATATAGACCCAACAACTTTTGGCTTTCGTCAAAATCTTCCACCTATTCATCATCAGCCATAAATGATCATCAAATTCAATTTTTGCTTTTCCAGAAATTCATACTTTAATTGATTTTTTATTTTATATCAATTAAAATTGAAATTTTATTTTAATATTACCGAATTAAATTGATATTATTAACATGCATTGTTTTTATTTTACTTTGTCGGCAAAAAGTTATGTATTTTATGAGCTAACTAATGTGATCAAAATAAATATATGGATACAATATGTTTTATAATTTTAAAATTAAAAAACATTATTTTGTTTCCTTTCTTGTAGTCACGTTATAATAACATGATGCATTGTAGTTTATTGCTGTTATTAGAAATATATACAAATAAATGCTTTAAAAAATAAAAGTTTAACTTTTAAGTTTAATGTAAATGTATATGTAAGGATTAAGGTTTTTATGTGCTGTTTATAGAATGTATAACTGAATTAATGTTTAAATTATGTTATTTGTTGTATATAATGGAATAAGGGTTTAAAAGTGAGAAGTATAGTTAGTGAAAATGTATGGGGTGTGTTTTGGTTGAACTTGAAAATGCGTGCTTAAAAAATGAAGAACAAGAGTGTATGTGAACGATGTCACTAGAAAATATCACATTTTTTTTTCTAAAAACTACAAATGGAAGTCATAATCTATTTTTTTTTTTTCATTCTTCCTAAAAAGATAACTTAATTCTTCCTATATCTTTTAAGTTTTTGTTGATTTCAAACTAGCAAAAGTATATTCATACCATCAATTTGGAGTTAAGATATTGAGTAAATTATATTTTCTTCTTTTCTTTGTTATTTTTTCCCATTTTTTACTCCAACCACATTGAACCACATTGAAGAAGTTGAGAAAAAAAAGGTTTTAGGTGATGTTGAACTAATCATTGTCAATAGATAATTAAATATTTTGGTGTGAACTAATTGTCAACTCCTTGACACTCTCTTTTTTCAGATACTTAAGTTTCTTATATTGTAAATAGAACAACGTATAAAAGACTAATTTTTTCTTTGGAATTGAATTTTAGCTCCTTAACATTTTATTATGTTTTTCTTGAGAATTTTTGGTTTGCATGCAAGTTATAGAATAAGTGTTTTTTTTTATAAATGTGTATTTTGATAAAGTATACCGGGGTCGTACTTTGATACATTGTGGTTGAATTATAAAGTGTTTGAAATTTGTGGCACAGATTTTGTTCGTGCTCAATTAAGTTGAGACAAGTGAAATGGTTATTTTTCGTATTTAGACTCAATTGTGATTTGTAAAGTTGTTGAAATTGAATTCATCAACTATAGAATTGGAAAAAAAATTATTAAGATTAACCAAATTTTGCTCAACATAATTTAGTTTCACTGGATGGCTTTCTTAAAAAAAAAAAACCTAAAACATTATTTATTAACATATAGTTAAAGCGACTTATATATATGTATTTTAAATTACTTTAATAACTATATGCATATATTTTAAAAATTATATTAATTTTTATCATATAACTAGATTGGTAGGAACACATTAATTGAAATACACAATTATATGACCAAAACACTTTCCATCAACAATAACGTTATAAAAATTAAGAATTTTGATTTCTTTATTTTTTTTAATTGACGTGAATAATAATTGGTTAAGTTGCAATTGGTGTGATCCAAACCAAGTGAGTATTACGCATGTTTTCTTTTAACTAACTTTCAAGTGAGATAAAATAACTTTACTTGTCATAAACAACTTGTTAAAATAAATGTAATAACCTACCCTAATTTATTTTATTCCAAAGGTATATTTTAATGTTAAGCAAAATATTAATCTCTAACGAAAGTATACAAGTCATAAATCAACTTAAAATTCATTTAGTTTAGAAACATTAAACCTTAGATCTTAGATAGATGTTAGAAAATAAAACACATGTCATATGACTTTTTTTTTTTTTTTTTTTTCAAGGGACCACAGGTGACATCAAAATTTAAAGCCATAGATGATTGTATAATCTAAATTTATTTTCTCACTTTAATATAAGAACTATCATCCCAATGCATATTTCTCGTACGTGCGAAGACAGAAAAAATTATTAGTTGACCTCGTTGGTCAAACTTTTCATTCGCCAATTTAACAACTTTTTTTTGTAGAATATAAATTTAACTAATCAGTTAAATATCTCAAAAATTGACTAGTCAGCACTGTGCTTAAATTATAAAATAAATCTTGATAGCATAGACAGTAGTTTATTGCAAATGCATAGTGATATTGGCGGTGATGTATTTATTGCCTTATACAATAAAACATTATTCCTTATACCCAACAATTTTGATCATAAAAAACTGTCCACAGAACCAGCTTATTTAGATGTTACTACAAAGACAGAACCAACCATGGTAGCTTTCGCTCATTGGCTTTCCTTAATCAACCTGCTTCCTCCTTGACTGTGGAATCTGTAAAAATTTAAGTACAAAAGGTTAACAAAACCTAAAAATTATTTCCAAGTAAAAATGATGGGTTTCATGTCTGAGCCCGGGTTCGAACCGGGGACCTCTAGTGTGTGAGACTAGCGTGATAACCAACTACACCACCCAGACAAGTACATTAACTTTGGGACTAATTAAAACCCTGAATGCAGTTCTCAATTAATTTAACTCCAGCTTTGTATACTTTGAAACCGAAAGATTTTAAAGATAGAGTAAAAAATAACCCATTCTTCTAAAAATCATGTAAAACAATAAATTATTTTAGATATACCTATGAAAAACCACTTTATATAAAATTTTAACATTTTTCAAACCAATAGATAACTTCTGAAATGACATTCATTTTCATTATTTTTTAAATGCGGTAAATTTGGTAAAAAAGAAAAAATTATGAAAAAGAGGAAGAAACATACGAGAAAGAACAAAAGTAAAATTTAAGGTATAGAACGAGACCTTTAAAATTACTTTTACGAAATTCATTAAAACCTGTCTTATTATATAAGTACTGAGGTATTGCGTAGCTTGTACAATTGACCAATCTTCCTAGCTATACCCTTATGTGACTAGAATTTATAAAATTAAGTCCTTACAACATAAGTTTTTCCATGTGATAAGCTTTTAGTTTAATTTAGACCTCTAATGTTTAATCTCAATTGCTGAATTAGATTAGTCGGTGCCAAAAAATTAAACGGTCGATTGACAGGCCGACCTATAAAACACCCCAAAGAAAGGAAAATTTGAATGCTCAAACTTTTGTAGTTTAATTTCATTAAAAAAAAATCATCTATGATATACTAAGTTCTAATTTATACTATGGACAGTTTTCTTAAGCTCGACAAATTTAATAGGCAAAGTAATAATAGAAAGGAAATACCAACGGTACTTGATGATAAAAAGACATTTCTTAATATAATTAAGCTTTGAAAGTAATTACTATAAAAATAAACTCCCTTAGCACATAATCAAAAACCCACATATATGAAATCTCACTCGAGACTCGAATTCATCTACCGAGTTCTTTTTTAGTCGTTTGTTCAAACATTTCCTTTTCCCATTAATAACTCAAACAAATCCGCCTCAGGTAAATGTAGCTTTTCTACGGTTGTAGTTGATACAAAAACACTCGTTATTAAAAAAATATATATATATACAATTAAAGTTTTCATTATTTTTCTTCTGGAATTAATTTTCATAAAAAAATATTCTGAAAATAATCACAACACTTAAATTAATTAGTCAGAGTGTAAGAGGTTGAAGTTAATTTTATGTACTAAATTCTTGGTAACCCTAGCAAATAATTTCATCCAGCCAAAACCACGTGAATGTATTATGATGACATTTTCTTATGTTGCTAAAAGTTTCAAAGCCCATGAGCAGAAGACAGAAAAATCCCTAAACAATAGGAACCCTATGGCATAACACCACACAACATTTAGGAAAATACCAAGATCAAACACGCTCTTACTAAGTTTAGCCGTTTTTTTGCACTTGAGGTTCAAATGGATAAAAATATAATTTAACGAATCTAAATTTAAAAATAAAATTAATTCCACTTAAAATAAAATGAAATGCACTCCAATCTATTTCGTTTTAAATCACGCAATTTAAACAATTCGAAGGGCTTGTTTTATTTATTTATTTATTTATTTATTTATTTTTATGATTTTAATCACACATCATTGATTAATTAAACAGTATTAACACTAATGTATGAAGAAGAAATATTACGCTGATTATTACCTGGACCGCATCTAATGCTGCACTTGCGTTCACACCGTGCTTGAAGCCTCGCTGCATGCCACATTTTCACCTCTCATCATCATATATACATCTGAATAATACCTACATATAATCCTAATTTCATTTTACTAATTTCCTCTTATGATTTTGCCAAACATTGAAAATGTAAAAATAGTTTGTACTATATGATTAAACGATAGGCAAATTCTTCAATTAACGAGTTTAGGTTTGAACTGTAGTGTAATTTTACATGATTAAGCTGGTAAAATAGTGTTAAGCACTATTAAAGAGCAATCACAGTTAGACAAAAGTAAAGGAATGAATTAAGATATTTTATTAGGAAGGAAGGTTGATGACTTACAGTCTCTTTGAACACAGCCAGTAGTGCAACCGTCGAGGCAATCGGCGGCATCAGGCACAACGCTCTCCATTTGCGAAGCGATCAGAAGCAAAAACATCATTGCAGCCATCATCTTCTTCATCTTCTCCTTCCACTTTCATGAAGTAAAGTAGGTTTTGTCTTCATATTTATCCACTCTACCCTAAATAAATGACCATCCTTACTCAACGAATTACGGAAATGCCAAGCCATAGCCGAACGGCATAGGTACATGCACTGCTCCCAATGACTACACACTTATCAATCAGCCACCAATTTTGAACGCTGTTGGAGTTTGAGAACAAGAATACGTGTTCTATTTTCTTGAAATTATCCTTCTAAGGCCCAGACAATTTTTTTTGAGAGACGAAAGAAAGGCAAATTAATGCGTTCAGTTGTGGTATTCATAATTTCGTATTCATCTTTCTCACGCATATGTTTCTTTCCACTATATCAAATTGCGCGTGCCACGTGGATTTCGCCAAGTTCGGTTCTAGCGGTGACCGCATCCAATATCCATGTGCCTCATCATTTTCGACATTTCTTTTCCACTTCCTTCACTTAAATATTTATACTCATCTTTATTTTTTTTTTACAGAAATAAATTATAAAAGAGATATTAATTAAAGAAGTAATAAACCTTCAAGCATTATTACTCATTTATTTAAATCTTATTACAAACTTAAATTTGGTTTGTTTGACTAAAGAAAACTAAAACAAAAAATTGACTTGTTTGACTAATTTATAATTAATTAATTAATCTTCTTTTATAATTTTTTTAACCGTAAAAATTTAGTATCTAATAAAATATCTTGATAAAATTCATAATTTGCTGATGAATTTTGCGCTGAACAAGTAGAATGATATTGTGAAATTCATAATCTTTTATAGTAATACAAAACACATACCTATATATAATCTATTCGTGATCTTAACGTTATGCTTGTAAAGCTTAGTTTGAACTTGTTGAATCTAATCTTAAACTTGATTCAAATAAACACTAAGTTAAATTAGGAATTTCAAAATTTATATCATAGTAACAAAATCTATCCATTTATTTATATATTTTGGTTGGCAAATAAAAAGAATCTACCTCTCTAATGCATACATATTTATGGGCTAAAAGCCCAAAGTGGAGGCCCATATTAAATTATTTTGTTACACTAGGCCCTTAGCATCGTCTACAGAAGTTTGGGCTGATTGGAAGTGGAAATTCATGAAGGCTTGTGTTAAACTTTATGGTACAGTTACATTATATATCATTATTAGTAAACTGTAGTGGAAGAAAAGAATCAAACCCAAAAACAGGTGTTAAGGGAGGCCACGTAACGACCAATCCCTTACTACCCCTATACGCGAATATCACCATCAGTCTTATGTTTGGTCAAATCCTCCCAATCTTGGTCAACATTCCTTGTAGTATCAGTGATTTCGCTTCGGTTCTCAAATTTACCATGATCCATTTGCGTGGACACCACAACAACTTCTACGGCTTCAGCTTCTCGGATGGTCTCTGATGGAACTAACTGAGTGATGTTTTTCATCTCTTTACTTTTACCCCACAGAACCATGTACAACCCACACACAATCAGCACTGCTCCAACCACACTATATACAAAACAAAACAAAACAAAACCATCTCATGAATATGTATAATCAAGGCCCAAATAGTAAAATTAACCAAAGTGAAAGTATAAACACACATATATAGGTGAATTAAAGATTTATAACATACCTTCCTACATACAAGTTCTCGTTCAACATCAAAGAACCAGCAATAGCCACCAGCACAAGCATTAGGGGGTTGAAAACGGACGCAAACAGAGGCCCTCTCATTTGTATGCACCATGCAGTAATAATAACTACTATTCCAGAGGCCACGATTCCCTGCAATAATTAAATTTAACCCAAATGAAAACTTTCTTATTTCATTCATGTACCTATTTTATATAATTATATATGAATAAATGGGGTGGTAATTAAAATAAGAATATATACCGAATAAGCCACAGCAAGTAGCCTAATATTCCAACCCAACTTCCATTGGCTCAAATCTCTCTCAAAACAGAAACCAAAAGCAGTGGCTTGTATGGCTCCTGCTGTAGACATCAGAGCCGTGCTTGAATAGTGACAAGGGTATTCTTTGCTCATCTTAGCCTGTGCCACAAGAGGCCATGCGTCAGAAATAGAAAAAAAAAAAATGCAACTTAAAGAAGTTAAATTAAGGAGTATAATTAAGCTGACCTGAATGGTGAGCCAGAGAGAAAAAGAGAAGCAGCTTGCTATGGAACATAGAGCCCCCAACAATGTATTCCTAGAGTCAGAATTTAACTGTGCCACGTGGCTATCATGCATAAGGTTGATGTGGAAGGGCCAGATATTAATTTCTGCACCTTTGATAAAAGTCAACAACATTGCCCCACCAATTCCAATTATAGTTCCCAACACCTTGGCCCTTCCTGCGGCTGCCCTCAAATTCAACTTTTCCAAACTACAGAAAATTAAACAAAACTAACTTCAATTTCCACTAATTAGCAATACTGTGTATTAACCGCATGATTGATGAACACTAAGAAAAAACTGATGATTACCCGCAGGAGATGGCCAATACAAAGGTGATAGCTGGAATGAGATTGTAGAGAGCAGAGGCAAAAGTTGCTGATGTTAAGGCCAAGGACTCATAGAAAAGGTTTTGAAATAAACTTCCCCTGCAATAACATTAGATTGGTTCATGATTAATTAATTAATAAATTAATTATTTTCATTAAGAAAAGGAGTTCACATAACACAACACATACCCGAATAATCCACAAAGAAATGCCATGAAAAGCACCCTCCAAGTCATCTTTGGTCTTTTCTTTCTGTACAGAAGAAAAGAAGAAAAGAGAAACCATATTAGCCGCAACTAAGTTTGTACTATAACATGAGGTCCCTTAAGTGAGAAAGAGGAGAAGGTGAAGTAAGCAAAAATGGACCTTTCAGAAATGAGAGCAAGAGGAACAGTGAAAGCAGATCCAAAAGCGAGACGATATGCTGTAGCAACTTTTACACTCATTCCATCGTTTATGGCGAGTTTGAAAAGCACATTAACAGCAGTGTATGCAATTTGCACTAACACCATTAACAACACTGGTTTCAGCCCATGCATTGCATTCATCACTCCCTTCATTTCTACTTGTTTGGTGCAAAGTAAGCGTAAATAAATGGGAAGTAGAGAGCGATGAAGATAATTGAGTCAGCAGCAAAGGGGTATTTATACTTATAATGAGGGGGAGGGATGAATAAATGAATAATGAAGATGCAGATTCCAAATAGTGTTTGTCATCCATGGACCTGCCCAATTATTTTCTATTATTTTTAGACAACTTTAACTCAAGAAAACTATAATATATATTCAATCATGTCTTCTTTAGACAAAACTTGGTTTTCTTTTGCTTTGCTGCATTATGTGTCCTTCCAAAAAACTTTGCTTACCAAACTAGTCCCCTCAATCTTTGAACACAAATTTCTTTCACAACTTAATCACTGTAACATTGCATTTGAATGAGAAGAAAGAGAGAAGAAAAATATATTGTTTTGATGAGTGGAAATATTTAAATTAAATAGTTTTGAATAAAAAAAATAAATATAAAATAAGATAATTGTTTTTACTTGAAATTGAGTGAGTAAATATATGAGATTGAACCATTGGAATGTAAGGAAAGAGACAAATAGAATAAATAAGTATTTTTAATTATTATATATATTAAAACAATATCTTTGTACAAACGAACGAAGAGAATAAATAAGTAAACAGTATAATCTTTCAAAATTTAATTTCATCCGCATAAAATCAACTCAAACAAACCTAAAAATCTCAATAACTAATACTAATACTAGTATATTTAGAATACTAAATTTTATTCATTTATTTATTTTATTATTTAGAAATGATATTTTAAACGTGACAATATGAATCCGTGGAATATTATAATATGGCTGCTTTTACATATAAAAAAAAGTTTGACCTTTTTTATCTTCAAACCTTTCAACGTTCATGTCTTTATTTTTTATGATGAAAAAATTGTCGTCATAACTTAAATATATAATTTTAAAGAATTAAATCTGTATATACATATTTAACCAAAAAATAGACTATGTTTAACGAACATAACTATAAGCTAATTAAAAGTAAGAAAATAAGTTGATGTGGTTAAGTGAAACTTATTAGGTTAGTGTTTTGAATTATAAATGTTTGTACAATTAATTGATAAATATAAAATAATGTAAATGAATATATTATATGATTAATTTGATATTATTTCATAAAAAAATAATTTTATGTATTTATAATTTAATTTAAAAAATCTTATGAGTTTTAATTTAAAGATTAGTTTGTCTTCTATTTCAATCAATAATTTTACATATTCTACATTCTACTATATTGTGTGTTTATCAAACAAATTTATAATAGTACAACATACACTTATAAATAAAAAGTTATATTTTAATTATACCAAAAAAAAAGTTATACTTTAATTATGTTGGCAGGTAATCTAGAATGAGGATACTATTATCTCTTAATATCGTTGCGTATCAATATTCTCAAGCTAGTTTATTATTAATATTTTGAAATATATTTCTTAAATAGCAAAATAATTAAAATAATGATAAATTAAACAGTGAAATACGAAAAAAAAGTGTCTTACATAAAAAGAGTAAAATAAATTTAATAATTAATTTAAAAATAAAAAAATTAGGAGAAACTAATTAAAATATAAAAAAAGTATTTAAAGTAATGCATCTAAAAGTTACAAGGTAATGAAATAGTACCAAACACAAGTAATCAGTCAAACAACTTTTAATCAGAAGCTAATATAACATGTTTGCCAAACATAATATTCATCACTGATGCCATCATATTGCTTAGTACAATAATATTATGAAGGAAATTGTTGTTAGAATTATTTGTAAGTGGAAGTGAACGGTTTGACGCAACACAAGAGTGAGGATGCAAAGAAAGATTGGTAGAAGAAGCTTTAACTTTAATTTGCACGTGCAAGGCATAAAATAGTATAATATAAAATAATAGGTCAATCGGGACGTCTTGCCAATTGGACGTTACGCTTTTGGCTTGGCATTGCTTTGCTTTGAAGCTGACAGATGCAGAGGACAGTGGAAGACAAACTGGACCAATTCCTGTGGGAAGATTACTTGAACCGTTCAACAGATTCAATTAATGTTGCTCCTCAACCATGGCCTACGAACCTCGTATATGTTTATCCAACCATTCCTTCAAATGTTTCTCCTTCTTTCATGTTTTATAATATTTCCATTACACTCTATAGTCTCATATTCTTATAAATTTAGATTTAAATATATATTTTTCTCTTAATCTTTTGAGATATTTTTTTAAACTCTAAAGTGAATAATACTTCATAAGCTCCTCCGGTAATCTTATTGATATTATTTTAACTAATATTATAAGTTATAATATATCACCTTAACTATAAAATACAGATATTGACATGTACAAGGATATATATACACATGTAATTTTTAAAATATAAAATATAAAAATACGAATCTATATATTATATGATTATGAATTATATAAATATATAAATATTATTTCACTATGAATCTCATATAGATTGACAAGTATTAAAAAAAAAACATCTATTACCAAGATTTGTAAAATATAACAAAAGATGATTTAATTCATTTTCTAAAATTTAAAAAAATGGAAAGAAATATATATAATTTAAATATTTTTGATTATATATAAGATTTATTTTTTATCTTTATAATAAATTTATGAGCTTTTAAAAAATTATTGTATTAGTCTTTTTTTTTTAAATTATGTTGAAAATCATGGTAGAATTGTATAACAATAAAATTATTTTTTAAAACAAACGCTTCACCGATATGTATCGATTATACGAGTGATAAGTATTGGATACGGAACGTGTCGGAGCTTCAAAGCAAGTTAATTCATACTCGTTGGTTCTTATGTGCATATCATCTTTTACAATATGTTACATTCAAACCATTGATATGATATGCTTCCTACCTTCGACGGAAAACAAAAACAGAAGCCTCGTCAATTTTTTTATGATTCATCACAATCATTCTAACTTTGTTTTTTATCTTTAGAATTCACTGCTCAGCCAAATCGCTTTACGAAAATTTCCATGCATCTGGCTTTTGAAAAGTCTTGGTACGCTTGTCTTTTTTTGGTTATATCTTGTTTTATGGCTTTATGGAAATTGCCATGTATCTTTTCGTCTTTCTAAATGGATTTTGCCAACTATATTTTAAGGCATAATCATGCATCACTTGGCTTGCGTACTGCTTGATTAATGTTTATTAACTACTATATTCATATTTTTTACGTGTTCATTTAGACATTAGCTATTATTAACTCGATCGTATCAAATCCCAGCCGAAAGACAAGCTTATAAATGATATCTGATAATATCCCAGAAAAAAAGGTAGAAAAGAAAAATCCCATGATTGAGCTTGAAATGAATTGAGGCTTTAATAAACTGTTAATTTGTAGAAGCTTTAAAAAAGAGTTAAAAGTTTATTTGGTACAAAAAGGACTTGGACGATTATTGGAAAGTGAAACAAAAATTATGAATTTATAATCCACACAAAGTGATAGCACAAGTTGGGATAAAGATACACGTTAAACATTCAGTACATGTGGTATATTTGACTCTACCTCTGTGTTGAGAGCATAGCTTTCGCAGTGGTTCGTGGAGCCACTTTTCGATGCTCCTTCTCTGAGTCTCTCACATACAAACTTCACAAAATCAAAGGAACAAAGTCTTTTCGCAGAACCAAATCCCTTATCCTCAGAACCCACCATATATCAAATATATTCCATTTACAACACTGTAATATTTCAACTCTTTTTGCTTTTAGTTAGGTATATGTATTCTCAACTAAGTATTTCACGATTCTCTTTTGATTTCTTCATCTCCATGTCCCCATATTTTCTCGTTCCAAAATTAAATGAACCAGTTCTTGCAAAACATTATCCGATAATTAAAATATTTTAAATTTGATGCAATTAGCTTATCGTGTATTTTAAATTGAAGTCATATCTATGAAAATTATATTTTATTATATTATAGCATAGCAGTAGATTGTTGAATAGAAATTTAGTGAAAAAAAAAATAGTGAAATCATGAAAACTGAAACTATAGTTTGTAGAAATGAAACTAAAAGTTGAAGTAGTGTTTTTTAGTTGGAGTGGCTTACACTGGTGGCTGCGTGCTGAGGAAGTGCGAAGCAGGACATGTCTCAGAAGTGTTTTACAACTAACTTCTTAGTGTTCTCAACATTGCAAACCTTGTAGGCCCATTTCAAATAATTCAGATAAGATTAATTAAGCGCGTTAAACCGGATAATATCGCGCTAATAATAATGTTTAAAAATAAATATTTATTATGATTTTTATGGCTAACAATTTATTTTTTATATTGATAATATAAATAGAAGTTAAAGTTTTTTTTTTCGTAAAAAAAAGGAGATGGTGTAATATATCCCTGAAAGGTGTAAGCAGCATGATTCAATGAATCAAAGTGATGATTTGAAAGGGAATAACTTTTGGTGACAACAATGTGTGAATGTGCATGTTCTACCAATGTGTGTAAATAGTACTCCCACCACTCCTTCTAAATTACATATAAGTAGGGGGTAAAAGTGAGCAAATCATGTCTTAAAAAGGTAAAAGCTAATTAATGCAATCCTGTGGTTGGTAACCTAAAAATTTTGTAATTAGACTTTAGTAAGTGAAGTCGTTGCCTCATTTAAAAATAGCTTGCCTCCCAACTTGTTTTATATATTTATTATAATATAATTAAAGTAGACTCACTCTACCTATCTACTTGTAAGTAGAATTTACTTATTTAATTAAACTTGTCAGCTTAAGTAACTGGTTTAAGTGAGTTTTAATAACTGTACAAGTTATTGAATATCCACTCTACTCTTAACCCCAAAATACTCGTTAGACTATTTCGCTATTTAAGTCATCTTTAGCCACAAAATCGTTCTTTCAAAGCATCTTTTGGCACACATCAATTTGGTTTGAACAAAGAGTGAAACATACGACTCTTTGTTCATAACAATTTTTTTTTGCAAGCTTCAGACTAAGTGACTTATTGAGCAAACACGTAGTTACATTGCCACGGTACAGTTTACCTGAAAATATATTCGGGATCTCAGGTGAGAACTTTTTGTAGTCTATATTCCAGCCGTGCACGTGCGAGTCTTTCTAGCAAAAGTAAGAAGTAATTTGTAAAAGTCAAGACATATCCTGATCTTCCTAGAACTTGTTTTGCTTTCTTTAACTTGAAATAAACATTAAATGAAGATTAAAACAGCATATAAATAACAAAATTTAACATGACAAATTTTAAAAATGAAAATTTAAATAATTAAGCAAAAAAATAATTTACTATTTAATAATATACTTAACAATTAAAAAATATGAATCTAAATTTCATATTTAAAATATAAGTGATTAAGTAATTGAGTAACTTATAAAAAAGAAGATTTACACATCTATTACATTAAAATTTTAAATTGAAGATGATATTAATTTAGTTCTAAACATGATCGTGAGATGTTAACCTTTTATTGAAAATTTCAGGTAACTCAAAAATGTAAAAAGTTAAATAAAAAATTTTCTTTTTTCTTTTATTCTAAGATTACATATGTTTTTTATTTTCTATCTATAGAGATTTATCTTTTTTTTAAAAGTTTTTTTCCCTCAAGATAGCAATTCACTAAAACAAATATATGTCATTACTTCCTGCAAGATTATTGTAACTGGTAAACATCAAACAGTGTATAAAATTATCCTTAAAGACGCAATTTTCTTTTAATCTTTTGACTAAGCCCGATACAGCAAGGCGTGACTTTTCATTTTCAATATGAGAGAAAAATGTTGCATAATTTGAGAGTTAAAACTAAAAAATCATCTCCCTCTTTACCTTGTCCTTTTCAATCTTCCTTTCTCTCATAAAACCAGCACAATTAAGCAAGAACTTGGCTGTTAAGTGACAATCTTTTAAAACTTTTCCGTTTTAATCCATCATCATCTACCCAACTCCTTTATTTTTGTCCTTCAATTACAGGTGCTCTGACACTGCGACAATGACGGGGTATGGTGTCGATTGTAGGAGGTGGTGTAACTTGTTTCCTTCTCCTTCTACTTTTTCTTTGAATTTTCTTTTACTTTTTATTTTTATTGATAATTGCTGGTGACTTGTTGGATAAAAATAAAAGTGACTTGTGCACTTGGCTAGACGGATGGTGATGGTGTACAATTGAGGTGAATTGTAAGGTGTGACAGATTGTTTTTGAAAGGCAAAAAACTATAACAATTGTGTTTTTTCATTCACTTTTCAAGCATTTTGATAGTCATTTTACCACAACTTATTTGCTATTTCTTGATTAATAATTGTCATTTAACCAACAATAAATATCTAATGAACGACCACTTTTGATGATTATTTTATTGTAAAATCTGTTTATAAAATATACAAAATTGGGAAAAAAGAATAGAAAGTAAAATTATTTGTATTAAGTAGAAAAAAAAAGTAAAAAAACAAAACACCAAAAGAAGAGATAGTTAGTCTTTTAAAAAAAAGTGCTTTAGACCCTTTAGAAAGCAATTATGAGAGATATTATAGCAGTAGAATTTGACATGGAAACTATTGGTGAAGAGTTGGTTAGTAACCAACCATAACCTTGGTGGTCCTTCTCCTATGTACCTTATCAACCATATACATTCCACTTAGTTTATTGTACAGCAATTGCATAATGCATTCTATAAAAGAGGGGGCAAATTGTATTAATGCTACCAATGGACCATTGCTGTTTCTCAAATAGCTACAATTTCCACTAATAAATTATCAATCATTAAAGCTAAAATCCACCATAATAATCATTACATTTTAATAATGTTATTACTTATTTTAGTACCTGTATATATAGATATTTTTTTTAAATCGCTATATTTTAACCAACGATTATTATTGCATTTTTATTTTAGAACGTACTCCAATTTTTTCCTTTTTGTTTATATTATGTTAGTAGTATAAAATATTATTAATTTTGTTAATAATTAATCTATGTCAAATCACCTAACTGGTCCTTTTTAATAGGTATCCGCTCTTGATTTTTCTGTCCACAATATTCAAATTTGAGACGCTTCTATAATAAGATCGAATTCAATACGGACTAACAATTTGTTAATTTAAGATAGACTTTAATCACTTAATTGAACAAACTTTTTAGAATAAATTTTTAAAAGAGGGAAAAAATTGTAAAAAGAAAAGAATGGAATATTTATTTATAAATCAAAATTAGTTTATATAGAACTTAGTTTTTAAGGATAACTACTATATAGTTTTTACATATTAACTTTTACATTAAATTAATTTTAATTTAAAAAATTGAATTTATTTATTTTATTTCTTTCTTACAATTTTTATGGTGAAATTTATCTGAACATATTCTAATTGTATTACAAAATTATCTATTAAGAGACCTTGGGTTAGAGCCACTTTTTCTTCTTTCTTTAGCATTCTTTTTTCTTTTTAAATAAATTTTCTTCTCTAGCTCTATTCTATTTTCATTTATCGAGAAAGCCGTTTATCTTAATTAATTTGTTTTTTTAGTGAAATTTAGTCATTTTTTTTATTGCGTTGTTTTAGATTCCTAAAATTTTGATGCTTCTCTAAACTTTCTTGATAATTTCTTGAAGCAATAGTCATTTACAGGTAATAACACTTGTAATGTCTATTTCTATCATTTTTATTACATTAATTATTTTATTAATATTTTCTATTTTTAACAGTAAATCAATTATAATTAAAGATAAAGACTAAAAAAATTATAGAACAATCTTTGTACAAACTTTCAGATGAAAGATTTAAACAATCTTATCATTTTGGTGTGCCAAATTGAATTTGGAATATTATCTTGTTTTTTTGAAGTCATATATTCTTTCTTTCCATAAATTAAATGGTATAGGCAGCTGGGCATGTAACATTATTCTTTGCAAAAATACTTTTAAAGCAGCACAATGTAAATTCTATATATTGTGTCAACTCTTACAACAATGTAGATTGTCCTCAAAAGTTAGGGACGATAAAAGGATATGGTACCTTTAGGAAGAGAAAGAAAAAGGATAATTTATAAAGAATATAATTTTTTTTTTTCTCTTCTTTTTTTTCTTACACATTACATTATAATGGGGTACTTGCTCCCTTTTTTTCCATTCAAATTTCTTCTGTTGTCCTATATCTCATCTGAATTGCTTTAAATCAAATTATTAGTGACAGATTCGATCAACTTTTGTTGATGTATAAAAGTTTTGATATGACAATTGGAAGAATAAAGTTCTTATATATCATTAGATTAATATACAAGTTCTCTTAGTTGATTTAAATGGATTCATTGAATTATTTGAGTCAAGCTTTTCTTAAACTACAAAACAATTATTTGAATCCTTTTCAATGTTTTCATAAAATACTTTTAAAAATTAACAAAAATAAATATAAATCAAAATTGAGAGATGATTAGCTATAAATTATTTATTTTATAAAATTGAAAAACCAATTATTTTTTTAAAATTAGATTTTAATTTATTTAAATAAATAATTAAAATTATGTGTACAACTTTTTTTCTATATTTAAATTTTAAAATAATCAAAGTATAATGAAAAGTTTTGCAAATGGCACATGAGAACACATTAAATTAATTAGTATAAAAAAATAAAACATTTTTTGTTTATCTATTTTACAGTTCAATAGATTTTACTAAATTAAATGTAGTTAAAAAGTATTTGAAAATCATTAAAAAGAAAAAAAGAACTTAAATGCACCTACTCATAGTATTTAAATAAATGTAAGTACAAAATTAATTATATGCAACAAATTAAATATTGTTTTATAAATAATTATGTTCATCTAAATAAAAAATAGAAATTACAAGAGTGAAGATTGAGAGATATAGTGTTTAATCCTAACTAAAGTAAACACATAATTGGTTATGCACCACCTTCCATAAACAATGTTCAATTCAAAGTATTTCTATCAAGTTGTTTAATAACCAAGTTCGAAATTTAAATTAATTCTTTTTATTAAAAGAATGTTTCACAAAATATTATTCTAAATAATTATATGTAATAGTAAATATTGCTAATTTATTTACTGTAGCTTTGAACCCCATAATTATTTTTTATATAATTATCAATTTTACATTTTAATTTATTTTAAATAATTTATTATATTGAAAGTTAGAATAACGTTCTTAAAAATAAATTATTTTTATAATTAATTTTAAATAAAAATAATTATTTGTTCATTAATTCCTAATAAAAAATGTTTTATTAGTATATTTATATTTATGTAGCGATCCATTTTCTTATAGTAATTTAATTTCAAAATAATTTATTACATTGAAATTTTGAATAATATTGGTTAAAAATAAATTACTTTTATGATTAATTATAAATAAAACAGTATTTCATTAGTACATGCATATTATAATGATTTTTACTTCATAAAATTATTTGTACTCATTTACTTGTACTTCATAATTTTTACTCTGATAAGATTAAAATGCAACTTTGTACTAGTTTAATTTACAATTCTTCCATCACAGGTATTATATCTCGTTCGGAATCTTCTAACTCATTATCAAATTCAAAAACCGATGCAAGAATAATATCAACCACTTCTATCCAAATATATCAAACACAATTCAAACAATCTCGGCGACAGTACATTTCATTTAGAATCCACAACTCACTTATAATTCAGAATAACTTTTCTTATCTAGAGTACCTTGCCTTGCAGATAATAATAGGTTAGAGAGAATAGAAATTGTAGCAAAACTTCCATAGACTTAGTAAAAGGTTTCCAAAATCAAAACTAAAATCAAACTATGAACTTATTGAGAGAATATTATGTCTCAACTGATAAGACTGCAAATTAAGATTAGAGATATTTTAGAATTTATTCTCTAAATCCAATTCTAATTAGATAACTGGTAGAATTTATTATTAAAAGAATAAGAAACTAAATAATAAACAAAGAGAAAATTTTAAGATATACACGAATAAAAGAAAATTAAAAAAGAAATAAAAAAAAAAAAAGAGAAATGATCCTACCCGCCCAAGGCTTACCATTATCAGTCAAAACAAACAGTTATTGGAACCCTAATAAAACACAAAAACTTTAATCTTATTGCATGAATCAATTATAGCTTGCAATAATTAATTTCAATTCTGATAATAGATTATTGCAAATAAAATTGGTGATTTATAGATTTTGTATTACGATCTTACCATAATTCAAACTTGATTTTATGTTTATGGTTTCTAAAGTCTGAAAAATAATGAAGATGGTGTAGAAAAACTTTCTTATCATCCTTGAATCTCTCTACGTTTACTTTATTATCTTTACTGTGTAGGTGATTCCCTGCTTTGTTTTTATTGTTTTGAGGAAAGATATGTGATATTCCTTTATATATATATATATATATATATATATATATATATATATATATATATAT
>Ga0099824_1005080_pt1 | contig 18688 bp, 7 predicted proteins | sample SiratrowhiteBW_FD_76837 | JGI IMG/M metagenome (GOLD analysis project Ga0099824, IMG submission 76837) | Root nodule microbial communities of legume samples collected from California, USA - Siratro white BW | ecosystem: Host-associated > Plants > Roots > Nodule | place: USA: California... | reverse complement strand
TTGCATTCTAAGTTTCTTTAAAGATTTTGTATTCTCACATTGAAAAGCAAATTTGCGAAAAGATTTTAAAAGGGTTCAATTCACCCCCCCTCTTGAACTTAGGCCAAACACTTATTTTAACAGTAACAATATAACAAATAAGATAAATTAACACAATCACTTCAAAGATCAAACATGTATGCTCTGTTTCAATCAATCATAGAAAAGAACAAATGTTTCTCTGCCAACAATCAGTTATGGTGCTCACAATGTAAATGTAACCGATAGTACTGGCAAAATGGTGTTCAAGAAAGTGTTTCACTGAAGTATACTAGGGTATTATGTGTTTCTCTTCTACCACTGATTTCCCACAATTTAACTGTTTTTTTTTTTTTCAAGAGCAACAATTTTCACAAGCATGTAACATCTCAAGAACTTCTATTGGGTTGTAATGTGGCTAGACTAAGAAGAAAATTGTTTTTTTTGGACAATTAAAATACTTCAAGAAAAGAGAGCTATTTACTGAATTCAAATTTTCTAAAAATTATACCCTCTTTTATTTCAGAACCAGACTTTATTGCAACATCAAATTTCCCCCCACATTTATTCATTTTTTTTTAAAGTAGCATGAGAAATCTCTAACCTTTTATGAATTACTCTTTGTATTCCTTTAAATAACTTCCCCCAAACTTGAATCACTTTGAAGGTGATGATCTCCATGCTCTCTCCACTCAAAGTAAGGTAGTCAATTAATTCTTACAAGGATAAAGGGTTTAGGGATAAAAAAAAAATTAAAACTAAAAGGGGTGCACAAAGGTTTTATCTGATCAACACAAGGGTTAGCTATTTGGCTTAGGCTAAAAATTAGATAACAAAGAAATGGCTTTGATAATTTGTAAGCATGTAGATCAAGAAATTAGCAAAGAAACTCAAGAAAAAACAATTATGAGTTAAAAGTGATAGTACTTACTAGATAAAACTCTGAAGCCAAAATCTCACTTGGGTATTGATGATCTTAATAGTTGCCACATCATATCTACCAGATATTTTTCAACATAAATACAAGAGTAACCACAAACTAAAATTCCAACAATACCCACATAATCAGTTCAAAGATCTCAAAGAGAAACAACACAATGAATTTTATCATTAGAAACAGGTAAAATTTCACTCTAAATTATCAATTAGTTGCACCGTAATTGTTACTAAAATAAACAACAAATAACAAAGAAATGTAAACAAATAAGATGAAAAATAAAATAAACGAAACAAAGAAATAACAAAAAAAAAAAACTCTTCTAGTAATCACTAGATGTTCTTGAAGATCTGTTCCTCCTCTTCTGCATCATTTTTTGCATCATCCTCTACAGGCTCACCCCTCCTCTAAAATGGCCCTAGTCCCAGGCCAAGCAGCATACACTACAAGAAAAAAGTTATTTAGAGACCAATTTTTAGCTACCAAATGAAATGGTTACTAATTGTGACTAAAATAGTCACAAAATTAAATTTTTGTTGCTAAATAGCTACAAAATAGAAGTAATGATTAAATTTAGTGACCAATTAAGTTAAATAATTGGTTTCTAATTAAGTTAGAGACTAATTTAGAATCTAATGGTATAGGTCACTAAAACCTTGGTAGCTAATGTTAGATACCAATTATTTCACTTAATTAGTCACTAAATTTAATCATTACTTCTATTTTGTAGTTATTTAGCAACCAAAATTTAATTTGGTGATTATTTTGATCACAATTAAGGACCATTTCATTTGGTAGCTAAGTATTGGTCTCTAAATAACATTTTTCTTGTAGTGATAGGTGAGGGTACATGGAAAGCTGATGAAAATCCTAGTTTGTGTAAAGAGAGTCCTCGAAGGGTGTCCATCACCATGATCTGAGCCCTGTAGACAACACTCAGGGAGTCATCAAAATGCTACATAGAAGAATAAAAATGTTCCTTGCTCAGGACAATGGCACATTGTGGTCTTCCCGTGGTGGTGCTGGTGCCCCTGGCCCTTCTTCTACCAGACAATGTCGTTCATGTTGATTGTCATGTGAGGTGCTCAAATGATGGGAGTGAAACATCCACTCCAGCTATTCTACACAGATGAGTGATTAAGAGATATGCCCTAAGCTTGTAATTCCTGGCATATTAGCACATTGTAGGATCTTATAGGCAATGTGCTTACCCACATTCATCATCCTGCCAATCAAAATACATAAAAGAATCAGGGACATGCTCTCAGTGATATTGATACATGGAAGGTTGGGAAGATCTTTGAGTGAATAAATGTCATCCAAATTTTGGCCAAAGAATTCAAATATGTCCTCTTAATATGGAGAGGTTGTTGTTGCCTATTCCTGACAAAAGTACCTCTTGGACCACAGACATTGCGCACACTATCTTCGTAATAAATGACTTTATTTGCCAGTAGAGCATGTTGGCAAGGGCGATCTCCAAATCAATCTTCAATTCCCAGGAAGGAATTAATAGTAATAGCATTAAAAGGGATCCTCTTGCCAACACATAGCTATTGTATGTATGGAACCCCTCCTTTCATACATAACATTTGCATAAAATTTCTTTACCATTGCTATGTTGGTAGGTGATAACATTTATTTTTATCATATTTTTTGGGTTTATTTTTATAATGAGATCAACCCTTTCTAAGCTTTAGAACATACTAAATCCCATGTTTTTTTTTATCTCTTTTTATTAAAAATTTTACTTTTGTTATAAATAAAACGTCACTTGAGTTTTTAATCAATTTTTACTCTAAATCCTGTGAATTTAATCAAATCATTGAACATGAAGGATTGGATAAAGAAGAGCAAGATTGGAGTCCATAAAGGAGGAAATAAAAGATTAAATTGGACACAACAAGTTGCACCTTACACAACTTTAACTGGGTCGGGCGCCTATTAGGCCAAAAGCTATATGGACTTGAAATCATGCCCTGCGCCACTTTAGCTAGGTTAGGATTGGACATTGAAAAGAGTTTTTAGGCCGAGTTCAAGCTGGGTAATTAAATATAGAAAATTCTCGCAAAATATTACTTGTAAGAATGATTATTTTCAATTAAATTAGTATATTGCAGTGTTTGTTGCTTTATGAAAGAAAAAGAATCAATTGAATTCTAAAAACAATCGGTTGAAATTCAATTTATACAACCTAACAAAAATCAATGGATTCAATTTCAGAATCAATTAATTAATTTTCTTGTTTGAAAAATGAGACAGAAATTGCAATCAATTAAATTTCCAAAACTAGGAATGTGATTTCTTAAATTCCAATAGGAACAATTCAATCAATTCAATTAACAAATCAATCAATTTATTTTTTCAAGCAAGGGAGCAACAATGAAAAATCAATTGACCAAAACATACAATCAACAAATTGAAATGCCCAGAATTATGCACTAAACTAGAAATAGTAAGAATTGATAAATTCTTTCCAAACAAAACCAATACATGTGATTAAGATCAAGCACAATCAAGAAGCTTAGTGCAAACCAGTTTAATAAAAAATAACAGTAAGTGTAGTACAGTAAAAATAGTTAGTTAATTTTCAAAAACAGTTGATTGATTAATCGTGCCAAGACAAAAATTATGCAAAAACTAAAACCTGATCAAAGATCAAAGGAAAGAGAGCAAGAACACAAAATTTTATACTGGTTCACTCTTCTTTAGGAGTTGTCATTGTCAACAAGTAAAGAATTCCACTAAACACAAGTCAAATGTACACTCTTTACATTCATGACAAATCTTGCACCCTCCAAGATTATACAAAACCTTGTGCAACACCGTGCTATACTTCTACAAATGTAAACCTTATTTGAATGTAGACTAAAATACCTTACAAACAATGTAATGGGTTCTATCTTTGACTTTAATGAATGGAAGTTATAACTTTTGTTTCATTTTGATACATTATTTGGAACTGTGTGGAATGGTTTAATAAATATCTTGTGAACTGTGACTACAAAATACGCCATTCACGGGAAATGTTCAACTACGGAGAGAAAAAGGTTAAGTAAAACTGATATCTCCATACTTGGTAAGAAAAATAAATCAATTTATTTTTCAATACAGTTGATTCAATTTTGGTAAGTCTACAATGTGTATAAATTCAACCAGCTTTTTTCAAAAATGGTCAGAGTCTAATATCACATATTTTGTTGAAGGATTAAATTTGAAGGAACCCACACCCAATGGATTGTCTTCATCAAATAGGGGGAGATTGTTAGAAATCTCACATATTTGATATTTGATGAATTCTAGCAAAAGAGCAAAATCAATCAAAGTGTGTGTGTGTAAGTTAATGGAATCAAGTGTGGAGGTTCATATATTTGTGGATGCATTCAAGAAATCTTTAGAAAGTTAAGTGAACTGTTTTCGAAAAAATAGATTTTGAAAAATCTCTCTTAATTAAACTAAATTGATTGAACAAAGTTTTAAATATGATTGTTTTATACTAACTAACAGGTTTAATAAGTAATTAATTTTTTAAAATCTATTTTAAAACTAAAAAAAGAAGTTTTAAATACACGTGTCCTGAACATTTTTTAAGGAACATAATAGAATACATAATACACACAAAGAGAAATATACTACTGTTGTGAATTTTCAACAAAGAAATCAAGAATTGTTTTCAATAGGATCTTTGATCAAGAAAACCTTCAAGAAAGAGTTCTTAGTGTGCTTTCACTAGTTTTTAAAATTTTGAACTATTCACATCATCTTTAAGAACAGGGAAGATTTCTACAAATTAATCTTTGAACTCATGTTGTGTCAAATAGATTACATAAATAGTTTAGTGTTACATAACTCACTCAATTAGTTCTTTTTTGTACCACTATAAGGAATTATATCTTTCTTGGAGTGTGTACAATGAATCTGGTTTGTAGGGTGCAAAGAAAAAAGGTTACTGCATGTGTTTTGTAATTCTTGCAAGGTGAAAGAAGGTGTCTTGATTGTATAGGATTTACAATTAAGAATGATTAGTGAATTTTCTTTGCTTGTTGGCAAGGAAGACTGAATGTAGTCATTGAGGAAGGGTGAACTAGTATAAATCTTGTGTGGTTGATCTCTCTCTCTCTCTTTAATCCTTATTCGTGATTGATCTTCTATATAATTGTATCTTCTATGTCAAAATAAATCAGTTGCTTTTACAATCAATCAATTGAATTTTTCATATTCAACACACTACATAATGTTATTACATATGAGTATTGTGCATACTTTTTTCATTGAAAAGCCTATATGGATTCAATAGATTTCTTTTGGTTCTCATATTGTCTGCACCGATTGCCATAGAAGTTGATTAACTCTGATGACTTACAGTTTATTTTCAAAAATTTAATTGATTAACTCTGTATCTGAATCAATTATTTCTCTTCTAGTGAAAATTTGAAAAATTTACATTCACTGATTTGCTTATTAAAATTGATTGATTAAGGTGTGTAATTGATGGAAAATTTCTATTAAATTTTCTTAGAGTTATTTTAATTTATTAGTCAGTAATTCAATTGATTAAAATTTTCTTAAAAAGTACTGTTGCGTGAAATATAAAATGATTATTTTTTTTTTTTAGATTGAACCTACATACTACTGGTTAAGGGAATTTCTTGAAAGATTTCATTCATTTTACATCATATTTGAAAAAAAAATTTAATAGTTCAATCCCTCTTAAACTTAGCTTAAGTGTTTTCAAATATTTTAATCAATTGGTTTATTGAATCAAATTACTTAAGACCTCAAGTGGGTTTGAGATTTTAGGAGGCTATATGTCAATTAAGTTTTAAGTGATTAATAACTCAAAGTAACCCATTGTTTTCACTTTTAAGTGAAATCAACATATTAAAACCAAGTTATATTATATTAAAACTGAAAATAGTAGTTTTATAAATCTCTATCTCTCTAAAATTTTAAAGAAACTTTTGAAAATGTTTTTGAGAAATAAACAAAATCTTTTTGAGCAAAATGTTCTTATTGCAAAGAATCACTTTCTTGGGAAAAATTCTTAAAGACTTGAAGGAAAGTTTCCTTAATCCATGAAATTGTTGTTTCTGCTAATTCAGGTGTTGTTATTGTATCTTCTTTCACTTTTATAAAGTATATCTATGACTAGCTAGGGTTTCTAGTTGTAGAAGAGTAATAAGGTGTTACTTGTTGGGTAAGTCATTCTTTCAGGATTCAGAGTGATTTTCTTGAAGTCTTTGTGTGAGTGTTATACAAGACTTGTTTGGTAGTGAAATATTAGTTGGTGTGGCTTAGAAATTAGCTGGAGCTCTTATGAAAGAGTGAACCATTATAAATTTGAATATTAACTTTATCTATCCTTTTCTTTAAATATTTGCACTGAGTTCTTTATTCATTCTTGGTTGAATTGAATATTGACAGATTGAATTTTCAAATTAACAGATTGATTTTATATTCGTTTGTATTGTAATCAGATTTTTAAACTAGTTTTTTTTTTTTTGTTTTAAAAGACTTGAATTCATTATTTTTAAAGATCATCCTTTTAAGCTTGACTTTTAAGAATTTTTTTTTTATATTTCAATTCACCTTTCTCTAGAACTTAGTCAATATTTTTTATAAGTTATTTAACCTTATAATAACTGCATTTCAATATCTTCGAAAGTTTGTACAATCACCCATAATGACAATTACAAACACAAGGCAACAAAATACCACAAGGTCAACTTTTAAACACTCAAGAGGATATATTCAAACCTTGGATCAATATGCATGTCAGACAAAACAATTTTGAGCGCATCAGACGAAGCATTTCATTACGATAGACGATTTGTCATCACATGGAGTATTTCTAAATTTAGTATTTACATTTTGAATTATAAATTTGAAGATGTGATTTATGAATTTATTGAAATAAATTTAAATCAATGTTAATTCAACGTGTAATATCATGCAAAATTTAAAAGGTTTTCGAAAACAAATTAACTCTAGAAATACCAAGACAAATTTTTTTTTTTTTGAAATTGTTTATCTCAGTATTATTGATACATTAATTGAAATTAATTATGATTAAATTTGATTGATGAAAGTTATATTCTCAGTGAAAGAACGGTGCAGAGATTTCCAAATTGAACGAGAATACGATGAAGATACACCTGCATGAGTGATGAAGAATTAAATAGAATAAATCGTGAAACATACAATGTTCGAATGATTAGAAAGAAGAAATTAAAAAGCAGAACGAGACTTACGAAGAATGTCACCGACAACTCTCAATGTTCAAAGTGCTACAAATATGAAAAGTTTAGAAATGAATTAAAGAAATCGCTAAGCACATTTAAAGAGAAAATATTCAGCAGGACAAAAGATTTCATTCACATAAGAGCCAAACGGTCATCACTCGAAAGCTATATAAAAACATGAAGATGAAGGAGAAAAACAATAAAGTATCAAATGAAAAACGAGCAACCTTTTTGTGTAAATACGATTCGTGATGTTCAATTCTCGAGTTTCATTATTTTATTAGCTTTTGATAGCAAACCATTGTAATTTCTTCACGTTGTGAAGGATACCTTGTGGTCTTTGATTGTTCTCTTTTTCTAGGAGTTTTTTCATTTCCTATTGTGAGAAGTCTTGATCTCAGGGAGAGATTGAAACTGAGACTTGTGAGAAGTGTGTAAACTCATTCCTAAAGAGGCGTCAAAAACTTATGGCCTAGAGAGGTTAGAATACTTGTTCATGAAGAGACGTTAAAAATTGTCACTTAAAGAGGTTAGAATACTTGTTCCTGGAGAGGTGTTAAAACTTGTTACTTGAAGAGTTGGAGAATACTTGTTTTCTACAGAGGTGTTAAAACTCATTTCTAGTGAAAGCTCTTAAGCAATTTGCAAAAGGAAACTAGACATAGCTTGTTTGTAGGTGAACAAGTTTAAATTTTTGTCCACTTCTCCTGCCTTATACTATATTTATATTATTTTTGAATTGCCCATATCTAATGAATTGAGTTCAGGCTCCATTCAAACACCCCTTTCTGGAGCCAACTGTATCTATAAGTTAGGTATATAAAAGATTAAGATCAAGACTCTATTTATAAAGTTAAGAAAATGTTAAATTAAAAAAAGGTTCAGACGTATCTAATCGATTATTTAAAAACATTTTAATCAACTATAGCACACTTTAATCGATTATTTTAGTTTTTGTATTTAATTCATAAAAAGAAGTTAATCTGTTATGCAAAATTTTAATCAGTTTATTTTTTAGAACATTGAAAACACTTAAATTTGTCCTCGATTTTAATTAGTTAGTTGAACTAATAATCGATTATCTTGTTCTAAACATTTTGATTACTTAAAAGCGTAATCGATTAACAAAGCTATAAAACTTTATAAAAAGGCTTTCTATTAATTGATTTTAGTATAGGTTGTATGTTGAATTAAAAACATGCATAACATAAAATAGAAGATAGAAATTCTCAAAACATGAATATCTCACTACAAGAAAACACCGAAATAGTATCAAAATTTTTGGGTATGCTAAAGCGATAACGTTTGGAATCAAATTTGAAGCATTGGTTTAACTTAAGCAAAAGTTGTAGTAAATTTAAAAAAAAAAAAAAACTTGCGTCGGCTAGGCCAACACAAAACAAAAAATAAATAAAAAAGCGTGTTGCAACTGCTTGGCCTAGCTAATGTTTGCGTCGACTTGGCTCACCCTATCTTAAAAAGAGTTTTTTTTTTCTTGTGTTTGTGTGTAGTGGAGGCAAGGAAAAAATAAAAAATATAATTAAAATTAAATTGAATTTTAAAAAATAAATTTTAGAAAATATAATATGAAATAAGAATATTATTACTACATTAGTAATAAAAAAAAGTAAGAAAAATGAGATAGATGTAAATTTGTAAATAAAAAAATAAATCAAAAGTAATTATGAAATTTATTGTTAAATAATTAGAAAAAAATTATGAATTTAATGATGAAAATGTATTTGGCTCAATTCAAGAGACGGGGTGAATTGAACTTTAAAAGGTTTTTTGCAATTCAAAATACTGAAAACAATTTTCGCAACTAGAAAACCTTTAATGCATCTCAATAATCAAGAATATAAGGTGCAACGGAAAATAAATTGGCTTCAAGCACGAATGAATTGATTTATTTTAGATGTAGAGTGAAACACAAACAGAATGAATAACTATCAGAATTTAACGTAATCAATATTTCTAAAACTACAGAAACAAGATATATGCAATTATCACCAAAACCATATCAAACACATAATTAACTATGATAGAAATTCAGTCGAGGTATATAATAAAATCCTATAATCCAGCAACAAATTCAAATTATCAGATTATGCAGAAAATTTATCTATTATGTAAAATACACTTAGAACAAACCAATTATGATATAGGATCTAAAAACGAAACACAGATTTTGTAAAAGAAATCCAATATGAAACACAATTTCAAATCTTTTTAAAACCACAAAAATAGAATGCTATAGGTAATACAAGATTAGAAAAGGACCAATCAATGTAAGCAAAAATTCAATTGCAATTACAGTAGATTAACCAAGATCAAATTAATTAATTTCAATGAGCAACACAAGAACAAATCAAGATTATGAGAGAAGGGTCAAGAAGAAGAGACACAATCAATTTTATATTGGTTCACCCTTCCTCAAGGGCTACATCCAGTCTTTTTTGCACCATAAAGAAAGAAAGTTCCACTAAATAAATTAATTGTTCACATACAATCAATCAACCAATTCCTACTCCCTATAAGAATCAAGAAACCTGCTAAATTGATCAACTACTCCCCGCAACTCCCAATCAATTCAACAAAAACACAAGGCTAACTCCTATAGCCCAAAACCAGTACAATTGTTTAAGAATTTCACAGAATTACATTAAACACAACACAAATCTTGAATCAAACATGTTCAAGAAAGGATGAGAATAACTCCTTGATTGGCGCAGAAAGAAAGGCCTGTACACAGTCTTGAAGAAATCCAATAGCACACTACTTTGGTCAAGATTGATTCTTCAAGTAAAAGCCTCCTTTAAAAAATGATCAAGAAAAACTCTAGATTTTCTCAAAAAGATTTTCTCACAGTTATTCTCACAAATGATGCTCACATATTGTATTCTTCTTTCGTATGTGTATATTTCACACTTGAAAACCTACTGTATTTATAAGAGAAGAACCCAAACCAAATTTTTCAAAAAAACAGTTAATTCAGTTCTGTCAGGTACGAATAAATTGATTCTGCTTAACTTGAAATTAGCTTATATTCATTCAGTACTTTATTTTCCAAAATTGTTTTTAACCAAATTTTTTACCTTATACATTATGGTTTGTTTTAAACATTTTTGACCATGTGCTAGTGAATTTCTTCTCAGATGTGCATAGGTTCTCTTTCACAACCAATCACACTCACTCACACTAAGACAAAGCCTAAGACACACTTCCATTTTCTTGCTTGCTTTGGCTTCATCAAATCCTTTAGTATTGTGAGAGCACTAACAAATGATATATATTAAAATTTGTTTACTATTTTGTTGTACTATTAATACAGAAGAAAAATACCAAAATATTAAAAAAATACAGTAAAATCAAAGTAATGTAGTAAATAAATAAGCGATATAAAGTTATTAGGATTATTTATTAATAATTTAATCAAATAAATAAAAAGATATTTGATCATAACTTTTAAATTTTAATTAAATGATATTTGAATCATAAAATATAAATGAATGATAGTTTAAGCATATAATATGATAGTTGAAACATAAAATATGATAGTTGAGGCATAAAATATGAGTGAATATAAGGTATAACATGTTAAATGATACTTAATTTGTTCAAATACAAAGTAGTATGTGTATTAGTTACTTATGATGATGTGAATATTTTATATTCTCCCAAATGTATATTAAAATATTTTTGTCAAAAAAATAAATAAGTGTGTGATTGAGTTTTAGAATTTAGCAAGAAGAGTAAGAGGAAGAAGTAGTTAAAAAGTTCCTTAGTTAAATTAATTTAGTTTAATTTTAATTGAATTTGAAATGAAATCCAATCAAGGAGAAGTGAATGTGCAACGCCGCATAAGAGACTCTTCATTTGAAATGGGCGCAGAGCAACATAAGAGACTCTTCTTCATTTGAAATGGGTGCAGAGTAGCAAAAATGTCTTAATTAGGAAAGCATAACAAACTGTTCGGGTGGGCAGAAGAGACTCATTTGAAATGGGGTTGGAAGGAGGAGTGAACATGCAGACCAGCATAAGAGACTCTTTATTTTATTTTGTTTGAATTTTAATTATATTAATTTTAATTGGGTGATGTTAACACATATAACAAGATGCATCAATTTTGAATAAAATTAGGTTTGTACGGATACATTCACTAAAGGTGAACAGTTTTATATAAAAAAATGTTGGTTATTATATGACATAGTTAACTTGTATGATTTTAGTTAATTAAATTTTGTTGTTGAAGACCTATTTTGTGAAAAAAAGTCATAGTACCTAATTACTAATAGAAGCAATTCAAAGTGTTTTTTTTTTTTTTATAATTACATAACATAGTTAAGTTAACTTAAGAATTATTGATCTATATATTATAATATTTGATTTTAATTTGTATTTGTAACTTCATTTATATTTATAAAGAATACACAAATATTAAGTTTGAATATTATTAATATAATATAATAAGAGTATAACACAAAAGAAATTGATGATAATAATTTGTCACTACAAGAAAAATGTTATTTAGAGACCAATTTTTAGCAACCAAATGAAATGGTTACTAATTGTGACCAAAATAGTCACCAAGTTAGATTTTGGTTGCTAAATAACTACAAAATAGAAGTAATGATTGAATTTAATGACCAATTAAGTCAAATAATTGGTATCTAACATTAGCTACCAAGGTTTTAGTGACCTATGCCATTAGATTCTAAATTTGTATCTAATTAAGTTAGAGACTAATTTAGAATCTAATGACATAGGTCACTAAAACCTTGGTAGCTAATGTTATATACCAATTATTTGACTTAATTGGTTACTAAATTCAATCATTACTTATATTTTATAGTTATTTAGCAACCAAAATTTAATTTGGTGACTATTTTAGTCACAATTAGCAACCATTTTATTTGGTAGTTAAATATTGGTCTCTAAATAGTTTTTTTCTTGTAGTGTGTATTTATTAGTATAAATGTTATTATTTGAATTGATTATAATAGACAACTTTTTTAATAACATAGTAAAACATAATATAAGAAATAGAAGTAAATCATGTTGATATGAAATAAAAAATTAAATTTAATTATGACTCAATTTTATTATAATATTATTAATTATAACTCAATTTAATTATAATCTTTTCTAATTATAACAAAATATTAAAGAAGTGAAAAAAATATACAGTAGAGGAATACGACTATGGGTGTGTGACTGATTTAAGAATTTGGCAAGAAGAGGAAGAAGAAGATATGGTTAAAAAGTGTCTTAATTAAATTAATTTGGTTTTATTTTAATGGAATTTGAAATGAAACCCAATCAATGAGATGTGAATGTGTAGAGCAACATAAGAGACTCTTCATTTCAAATGGATATATAGTCTTCATTTGAAATAGGTGTAGAGTAGCAAAAGTGCCTTAATTAGGTTGAAATGGGTGGGCAAGAGACTTTTAATTTAAAATGAAGTTGGAAGAAGGAGTGAACGTGCATAGCAACACAAGAGACTCTTTATTTTTTTTAATTTTAATTATATTAATTTTAATTGGGTGAGTTGGGTCATGTTACATTAACAACACATATAACAAGATCTAAATTTAATTGCATTAATTTTGAATCAAATTAAGTTAGTATAGATATATTCACTCAAGAAGGTGAATTGTTTCATACAAAAAAATGTTTTTTATTATATGACATAGTTAACATGCATGGTGTTAGTTAATTAATTTTTGTTGTTGAAGATATATTTTGTGAAATAAGTCATAGTACCTAATTATTAATAGAAGCAATTCAAAATAATTTTTTTTTGCAATTACATAACATACTTAAGTTAATTAAAGAATTATTGATCTACACATTATAATATTTGATTTTAAATTGCATTTATAACTTTATTTATATTTATAAAAAAATACATAAATATTATGTTTGAATATTAATAATATGATATAACAAGAGTATAACACAAAAGAAATTAATGATAATAATTTTTATTTATTAGTATGATGATATTATTTGAATTGATTATAATAGACAACTTTTTTAATAACATAGTAAAACATAATATAAGAAATAAAAGTAAATCATGTTGATATAATATAAAAATTTAAACTTAATCAAGAAGCTTTATTTAATAAAGATATATTTATTAATTAATTTGAAAAAGATATTTCTTATTAAAATATTATATTATAACTCAATTTAATTATAATTTTATTAATTATAACAAAATATTAAGAAGTAAAAAAAAATAGTGTATAGCGTCAGCCTAGTCGACAATACTGAGCATGACATGTAGCGTTGGCTATAGCCGATGCAAGTGGAGACGATTTTTTGCGTTGGTCGACGCGACTTTTATTTAAAGTTAGGATTTTGTTTTCCTCAAAATCATTTCGCGGCTTTCTTCACGCAGTGCTAAGAATCTCTCTACCATTTTCGACTGCTCCATCCTCCAAATGTTTCCAATTATTGATTTTGCTCCCAAATCATTTGAGGGTAGGTTAGTTGGCCTCCATAGAGTGTTTTCGACAGATTGGTTTTTGTTTGCGTAAAGTGGTTGCTGTTGGAGGAGCTTGTGGCTGTCAGCGAGTCTTGCAAAGCTTGGATAGAGGTAAGTCGTTCTTCCTCTTCACCATTTCCAGTTTCTCCAACTTGGAAAGGTTTTCACTCACCGATTTTGCTTTCAAATCGTGTTGAGGGTAGGTTTGTTGGTCTTGGACCGATTAGTGGTTCTTCGTGGGTGGTGCGTGAGGTGGTTGCAGTTGGAAGAGGTCGTGGTCACCAGTGAGTCTTGCAAAGGCTTGACAGAGGTAAGTTGTTCTTCTATCTGTTCTTTGATCTATTCATTGGAAGTGGTTTTGGGTTTAGTTTGAGTTTAGGGTTTGTTGCGAATGAAAAAATTTGTTTCTCTATGGTGGTTGTCGTGGTGGTGAACCCATATGAGTGGGGATTCTTAGATCTTACAGTTAGCGTAAACCTGAAATATTGGAACTAAAGGGAAATTCATGATAAAATTAATCGTTGTTTAGAAATAGTATTTGCTATAGAAGATTAACCCTGGTGTTGTATATGAGGTTATTGCCACTTGATATCTGATATTGATGCAGGCACAAGTAATCTTTTTCAATTAATATGTAGCATGCTAATAGATATATATTTTTCTGCTTGTTTAAAAATTTATAGACTAATGGATATGATTTGGTTCACAACATGAATTTGTAATATGCCCAAATTATAATTTGCAAATTAGTTTCATAATCAACCCAAAAAGATAAATATTTAGTGATGTTTTGAGTCTCAGCCTAAAGTCAAATATTGTAATTTTAGTGCTTAAACAAAATGGAGGGATAAGTCTTTATAAGTTCGAAGTAGTAGAACAAACTATCTTAAGTAGTAAGCACCTAAATGTAATGAAAAATAATAATTTTATTTCTTAATGAACAAAACTATCAAGTTTTTTGGTTAATTACTAGATTTTTCTTTACATTCATGAAGTATATATTTGATTGACCTTGACAAGATTTAATTTAACATTTTGTGCTTTAGGTTTTGATTGCATCGTAACACAGATTTAAATGAGGTTTCTTGTCAAATGAATTATAATATCAATATTAACATAAGAAAAAAAGGTTAATTATTAGTATCGCTAGTTTGTAATCGTCAACAATTATAGTATAAATATTGGATAGGTCTTATTAATGACATAGTGCAATTATTTTTTTTTTAGTTTTAGCTGAAGATGTGTTTTTTTGTGAGAATTCTATGCCAAATTTATTTATATTACATCTTATATACATTCGTGTGAATCATGCATTCCATCTTTCAAGACTTCTTGCCTCAACTTTATAATAATTTTTGGGTGCGGTTTGGTGAGAATTTTATAATCAGAGTTCTATATTGCATGTAATTAAAGAAAAAAAAATACAGATGACTTATTTTATTCTAAATTTTAAATTTAGATATTTTTTTCCCTTTCTTTGAACACCCATATGTAGTAGTTATGATAATAATGTATATATATGCTTCTCACAAAGTAGTCAAAAAATTAATACAACACGTTACTTAGGTATATGGTTTTAACTTACAATATCGAGTATTAAACAAATTTTATGAGAGCTTTACAGAGAAGTTCTAGTATTTTATTTGTGAAACTTACATAAAATTCATACACGTAGCGTTTGTATCCATTGAAAAGGTGCACAATGTAATTTATCATCTATAATAATATATTACGAGACTTCTTCATTGTACATTATATTTTTTTTTTTAAATTACCTTTAATTTATATATAAGGTAACTAATTTTTCTACAACTATTCCATTCAACTCTTTTTAATATATCTTCCATCAAACAAATAAATAAGATAAATTTAAAATATATTTTAAAGAATTTATTCATCATAATTTTTTAATTACAATATTTAATAATCATTCAAAGTTTTTATATAATTTTAAAAATACTAACACTGTGTTGACGAGGTCTATCATTTTAATTGCCTTCCTCCAACAATAAGAATTGCGAATGAAAAGGATTTGGCATACATAAAGCAAAGGAAAAGTATACATCTTGGACAATATTTATACTTATTTTGTTTTATTTTTTATTCATTTATTTATTTTATAATTTAGTAATTATAAACTTTTAATATAAAATTATTTCATACTATTAATTGGTTCACAATATGAAATCATAACATCATAATAATATGATTTAAATATATCTTTTTAGGTTACTGTTCCATTTTTTATAGAACTGGATAACACAGTCCGATAATATGTCGACTATGTTGTCTATTTAAACTAATATTAACATAGATAGATTTTTATTGTATTGAGCATTGAACTCCTTTTATGTCATTTCTATTGGTGGTTTTAGGGTTAAGTTTTGTGACAACTACAACTGCATACAAGTTGTTAATAGTATGAATTTCATGATGAACATGCAAATGGATTGATAGTGGATGTATGATATGCTTTATCATTCAAGGAGATTGAAGCAACGGTTCATGGATGGGGTTTTTGAATTTGTTTCAACGGCAATGGATCAACCTTCATATATAGAGGATGGAGGGATAAGGTGTCCATGCGTGCGATGTATTTGTCAAAAAATCCTTAAACCTTTTTATGTGAGGGCTCATCTACTACAATAAGGGTTTCAACCCAACTACCATTTATGGGTTTATCATGGAGAAGATTGACCAATTGATGATAGTATAGGTTATGCATCCACCAGTTATGAAAACATGAATTATGGTGCCAACTTTGGATCAGTTACCGAAATGGTGTACGATGCATACATGCAGGTAGCTGACATAACAACTCATTATGGAAATGTCCAAAGTCAAGAGATGAATGAAGGACAACTCCCTAACACAGAGGCACAAAAGTTTTATGAAATGTTAACATCTACGAATGAACCCATTTATGATGGAGCAACACAGTCCCAAATATCGGTAGCCATTAGGCCTCTAGAACCAATTGGCATACCACAAAATAATGTTTAGACCATTTCATACAACTATTGCTTGATATTGATCCAAGAAAAAAATTCATCCCGAAGAACTACTATGAGGCAAAATAAGTTGTCTCAAGTCTCGGATTGAAGTCTGTGAAGATTGATTGTTGTCAGGATGGTTGCATGTTATATTATAAAAATGATAATGAATTAACTGAGCGCAAATTTTGTGGTCATCCAAGATATTCGCCTACCAAGGGTCAGAAAAAAATATATAGAAAGGTGTCAGTTAAAAGAATGTTCTATTTGGCAATCATTCCAAGATCACAAAGATTGTATGCTTCAACGGATTCAGCAAGGCAAATGAGATGACACAATGAGAACAAACGGGATGTTGGCTTACTACAACATCCTAGCGATGGGAAAGCTTGGAAACACTTTGATAATGTATATCTCAATTTTGCAGTTGACCTACGACATATTAGATTGGGTTTATGTTCTGATGGGTTTACACCATATATGCAAGCTTCAACATCCCCATATTCTTGTTGGTCGGTATTTCTGACTCCTTACAACCCACCCCTTGAAATGTGTATGACAAAGCCATACATCTTTCTAACCTGTCTAATATCAAGTCCGACAAACCCAACAAAGAAGATTGATGTGTACTTACAACCGCTTATTGATGACTTGCAACTATTGTGGAATGAAGGTGTCTTCACATACGACATCTCAACTAGAGAGAACTTTGTAATGCGAGCATGCTTGATGTGGACGATAAATGATTTTCCAACATATGGGATGTTGTTTGGATGGGGAACTAAGGGCCAATTAGCTTGTCCATATTGTATACAGGACACTAAAGCATTCCAATTGAGACATAGGGGTAAAACTTATTGGTTTGATTGTCATTGACTATTCTTGCCAACAAATCATCCTTTCAGAAAGAATCAAAGGAGATTATTAAAAAGCAAAGCTGAATGAATGGGCCACCTTATGTCATGAACGGGCACCAATTATGGGGTTTCTCAGTGATTTTTCAAAATTAGATGGTCCAAAGTCTCTTTAGAGGATCAAATCATTTGATAAAGTTTTGATGATAACAAAACTCAAGTATATATTTATATTTGATGACTTATATACATTGCCCAGTTAACATTATTATTATTAAAGCAGGAGACACATGGTCTATAAAGAGATAAATTTTCTTACTATTTACTTTTATGTGTTATTGATTTGATTTAAATTGATTTTATATCATATCGTGCTCTGACGTTCAAATTTGTTCATAACGAAAAATATTCAAATTATTATGAAGCATTTAATTGTGATTAATTGATTTTATATCATAATGTACATTAATGTTCAAATATGTTCATAATGGAAATTATTCAAATTATTGATGAGTATTTCAAATATAATTTCTCTATGTTATTTTAAATTAATTATTTCTGATACAGAATTAATCAAGTTTAATGCAGTTTAAAATATTAGAGAAATATTTCCAGTTTGAGCTTCATACAACAGAAAGTCAAGATTGTTCTATTCAAGCATCCCAACGGCTAATTTCTAAAAAGCTACATATAGAGGAGCAAGTTCAAGTTGAAAGATATATACAACAAGAAGAAACAAAAAGAGAAATACATCATATAATACATTGAAGAAAATATACTGAGTGTTTATTGTCAATCTGCTATTGAGAGCATCTAGAGTTTTGGGTTGTGTAAAACCATTGTGTAATTCTTCACCATTGTGAAGTAAACCCTTGTGGGCTTTCATTGTTCTCTCCTTTGAGAGTGTTTCTTTAATTCTTAAGTGGTCTTGATCTCAGGAGGAGATTGGGACTGGTATAACCTGGAGAGGTTTGTGTATTCGTGATAACCTAGAGAGGTTTGTGTACTCGTTATAACCTGGAGAAGTTTGTGTACTCGTTGTAACTATTTGCTAAATAGTGGAACCTCTTGAACGGTTTGTTCAAGGGAGAACTGGACATAGCCCAAGAGATTAGGGTGAACCAGTATAAAACTGCTTTATCTGTGCT
>Ga0099824_1005079_pt1 | contig 18689 bp, 11 predicted proteins | sample SiratrowhiteBW_FD_76837 | JGI IMG/M metagenome (GOLD analysis project Ga0099824, IMG submission 76837) | Root nodule microbial communities of legume samples collected from California, USA - Siratro white BW | ecosystem: Host-associated > Plants > Roots > Nodule | place: USA: California... | reverse complement strand
TATATATATATATATATATATATATATATATATATATATATATATATATATTTTATTTCTTATACATTCTAGATATATGTTAGGAAGAACTTCAACAATTGTTTCAAATTTGGAATTCTTTTCATAGGTATACTTAGTAGAATTTGGACTGCTTATTTGCTTTTAATTGCCTTTGTTCATGATAAATACACTTTAGGCAGTAATTTTGTTTTGAATTGCTTTTAATTTTTTTTAGATAATTCTATTCATAGTTAAGTAAGGATTTATAATATTTGGATTTTGGTGGAGAAATTAATTATTATAAAATAGTTGAAGTATGACAACTCAGATTTATTCATTCTTTAAGAAAATAGAACCGATTTTACCCTACTGTTGCGTCATAAACTTCAGAAATTTCACCACAAAGTCATAAACTTGATGAAATTATTTACTAGTACGTTTAATTACATAAGATATATAATATTTTTTAAAATTAAATCCTACACAATTATTGTAAAAATTGCTAGTCATTATTGATTACCCCCTCCCCCCACCTTTTTCTCTTCTGTATATTTAGCATCCCCTATGGAAAGATTATTGTTCTGCCTGTGTGCATATCATATATTAATGTTGACTCACTTCTAATTCCTCTTTCTTGGGTCTTTTTTTTTTGCTTTCCTCAAGCATGTATACATTCCGTTGCTGTTTTTCAGTGGAGTAGATTATATTGATGCTCCTACACCATATATGATGGGGCTCCATTCAGGTGTTGATATTTCTGCTCTGGCAATGGATGGGGTTAGTCATTCTTTGTCTTGTTCCTTGTCATCACTGTCACTTATTTTACAGAATTCCAGTTTGTAGCCAAGTTTATTGTACCTTGTGAATTTCATTTAGTTTTTGACCTCTACTTAGTGGTAATATTTTGATTCTTTATTTGATCAAAGGTATTCTGTCATAGCTAATGATTTGCTATTTTGAATTGTGAACTGATGAATACGAAGAATATTTTAAGAGTAAAAGTCATGTGAATTTTTATTTGCTGAAAAAGAAGGTTGTCGTTTTAGGTTGGTAGTTCTTCTTATGATTCTTATTTTATTTTATTTTTGTAACTGTTTTGTTTTGTTAATTTAGAGGTTGGAATGCATGTGAAATATTCTTTTTGTTTCAAATGAATGCTTAGCTTTGATAATAATGTTGTATTTTAACCTTCTGTAGGTTGTTGTTGTGGATCTTGAGTACAACCTCATCACTACCTCAGAGGAAATTCCTCCTATTCCTGAGCCAGAATTCAGCATTTTGCGTGGTGAAATAATGAAGCTAATATATCCCAATGTAATTGGAATTGATGAGATGAAGTCTGGAATATACCGTCCATCTGAGCATGATTCTAAACTTAGGGCTAAGCTATGGGGAGAGGAACATGACCTTCAGCTAAGGTGATGTTTGGATGCTAGAGTATTTACTGCTTTCCATGAGTTGCATATTTACGATCCTCGACATCTCTTTGGGTTTAGAGTTAATTGAACCTTTTGTTCCTCTATTTTTTGTTGAAATTAAAATTTGGTCTCAATTGTTTTTTGTAAACTTAACATCCAAATTTTAATGGAAATTCTGACATCGCACTCTACTGCACTGTCACATCAGCATTTCTGTTGAATATTGAACACCAATTTAATGGATGGGTCAAAGTTTCAAAATTAAAATAGTGGGAGATCAAATTCATAAAAAAAAATGGCAGGATCAAATTCAAATTTCATGATAGTAGTGAACCAAAAATACAATTAAGCTTCGAATTTATGACATGTAATCCAGCAAAAAGATGCTACTGGACCAATAAATTGTTGGTTGATTTGTGCTTTCTATTGAATTCAATGTGACTAATCCTCTAATAAAATCCATCCTCAAAATAGACTTCAACAATTATGAGGGGAGGTAATAAATTTTTCTGTGCGCATTACATTCTTCAGTAGCAAACTAAACATGTTGGTTGCACATAATTAATCTCTAGTCTGATGTGTTTTTTTTTGTCATTGTGTCTTGTACAGGATGATATTCCTTAAGTTCTTTGCAACACTTTTAAGTGGTTATCGCAATTTCTTAGTATGACCTTTTCTTTCTTGCTTCAGTGATTTGTTTTTTCAATCTTCCATAGCACAACATTTTTTGAGCTTTGAATATGTTTGTCATCAGGAAAATAGTGCCACTCAAGTCTTCAACACTCAAGCTTTTTTGAAGAAGCGGTCCCGATCTACTAACCAACCACCAGAGCCCATGGTAAATTTTGGATTATGTCATGGATTGTGTTCTCCATTAGCAGTAATGGCAAATAAGAATGGCTTAAATGATCCTAATCATGATTGAATTTCTTTACTGATTATGATAGTTTGATACAGTCTCATATGATGTATTGGGGTGAGCGTTAGCAAGCTTGAGTAGTTGATGGTCTTGATTTTATAAAATTAATTTTGGTTAAAAGTGAGATGATCCATGTTTGGAAACTTTAATCTAAAAGGTGTGTTTGTAGTAAAACACTAAATCTTAATATGATATTCTCAACGCAATGCAAATGCTACCATTTTACACGTATTGGCAAATATAATTCGAAGGTCCCACATCACATACCTCCTTGAGTTGCAACTTATATATCTATTCCGCAACTACACGTACGTAGTGCCAATTAACTTTAAGATGGATTTAGCAAACATATCTTTAGGAATTAAAGCAATTCCGGTTTGAAAATATCCAATAATTTGTTTTTTCATAATCATGTTTAAAAGCATTGAACCCATGTTTGGAAGCATCCAATGCTTTTTCCATACATTATGATTGATGTCATATTGACGATTCCACCATGTAGCAAATAGATTCTCTTTTCCTGAGTTATGACTGGAATGCTAATTTATTTGTCATATCATCAGTGTAGACTTTCTCTTTTTTTATAATAATTCCAAATTGATTTTTACAGATAGCTCAGTTCCTTGACTCTCATGGCTTCTTGGATTATTTGGAAAGAGGAGTAGGTTCTGATGAAAACAACAATAATCTGCTTGACAAGCTGCAAGATGCAATCGGAAGGGGTCAAAACCCTATGTCAATTCTTCCTTCACCCCCAGTAGAAACTGGGATTTTAACAGTATCAGATTCTGATATTGGAATATCAGGTGAAATGAATGACTTATAAACAAAATTAGCTGAATGACTTTGTTGTGAATACATGCTAAACTGCATATGGTCATTACTTCTTGTTTTTTCAGGATCTGGGGCCAAATACACTTATGACAAATTCCCTGCAAATATCAGAACAGATGAACAAGAAGAAAAGAGGAAACAGACTCTTGCAGCAGTTAGTAATGCTTTTGAGTACTCAGGAAGGCATACTCCAAGGTAAATAAATGCAAGCAATTGCGGAAAGGGTAAAGGCTGTTTTAAGTTTATCAATATTTCTGTATTGGTGCCAAAAGAATAATCCTGCACATTCTTTTCGGTTATTTCAAAAAGTTTTTTTTAAATGGAATATCTCCCAATATGCCAAATGTTTGCATATACATAAGTATCCATTATCCATTCGAAAAAATCTCAAAGTATGTATTACCTTATGTTTCATGAAGGTAAGGAAGCTTGGGAGTTAATTTGTATAGATGGGCTCAATTTTTATGGGTGTCAGCCAAATCAATTTTGACTTAGGCAAATGCTGTGGTGCCGGTTTGTAGTGCCAAAAGTTTTTGGCTCTTATATAATTATTGTTTTGATAAAAGAACAACGTTAGCAGAGGAAGTGCGGACTAGGAGGATGCTTTATCTTTCTAGAAGCCAAACATAACATAATTCATAAACTAGAAATCTCTTCAACTAAGTGAAACTTGGCTGTCTCTTTGCATGTCCAATAGTGACATATATGTAACTAGCTTGTACTACCTACTACTAGTATAATAGTTGTGTAAATGAGTGACAAAGACCATTTTATCCCACGAAAGAGGTAATGGCTTGACCAATCTAGTGTCCCTCTCCACCAGTCATAGTCCATAGGTACTAAATAATAGGTTATGTTCTAAAAAGTGACCTACACATAAAAATTGAAAAAGCTTGCGTACTAGAAAAATTGAGAAACATATTAGAAATATTTGAAAGCCTTCAATTTGGTCCTCCAAAATCAGTCACCGCTCTAGTCCTTCAAAAGCTTCAGTCACCTAAGGTTTTTTTGTGTCATCACTTCAGTCCTTGTTAATAACAAATATAATGTCATTTTTTTGAGGGATTGATGTGGTGACGTAATCAATTGTATTTTGGTGACAATTTTGTATGGAGTAATACAATGAATGATGATTTAAATATTTGAGAGGCTAATTTGGCTCCAAGAATTTTGTATGGACTAATACAATGAATGATGATTTAAATATTTGAGAGGGTAATTTGGCTCCAATAATTTTGTGAAGGATTAATGTGGTGAGTGATGATGCATATAACTTGTTATTTGGTATTTGGGACGGAATTTGGTGTTTGACAAGCAATACTTTCTGCTTTTATTTATATATTGAATCAATTGATTGCCAGGCTTTCTTGTATGGTTTAACTTATTCTTCTTTCTCTGCTTGTTTCACTCTATCTTACTATTCTTTTCTCTGTGAAGCAGTAAGGATCCTTTAGCAGATAGTCTTAGTCCACTCGAGAGAGCTGTAAGTTAAAACTACCAGGATATTACTGCTTCTTGTGTGTCAACAGAGTACAGATTTAAATGGTCCCTAAAATTATTGATTTATTGGTTTCAGGCTGAAAGAGACCGCATGGTGCTAGATATTAAGGTTAAGCTGCAGGTAGCTTCTTGGATCCTTTATATTCATTCCTTTGTGTGTATATGTGTTCTGATAATGGAAATAAATGAAGCGGGTGTGCGGGAGTGAATAGATAACTACCAGATGTTAGTTAGAAATCCAGTTATATAGTTGGGGTTGAGTTAGTTTTATTGTATAACCCTAGGGACTTTGAATTGTACCACTATCTGCTATCTCTTGCTCACAGTGATCAGGGGTTCACGTTGGGTAATGCTCAATATAAGATGTTTCTTTCTATTCTGTCCCAATTCTATTTTGCTTTGATTCTATCACATGGTCTTGAAAAAACGCAAGCTATCTCTATATTGTCTTTTCCATTACAGGGTTTATGGCTGCGGCTTCTTAAACTGGGAGCGACAGATGATCCTCTCTCATCCTTTGAATATGGAACAATACTTGGTATATGTTATGGCACACCTAATTCTTGTTAATATGTAGAGAGAATATGTTGTTTGTTGCCAGACAAATGACTTTGTATTGCAAATCTGGAGAGCCTGCCAAAAAGTGATTGTGTGGTTGGTTTTGCAGCTTTGATTGAATCTGATGCAGAGGGGATTGGCGGTAGTGGATTTGTTGAATGTATAAGGGAGCATATCCATTCGGTTAGTAGCTTTATTTAGCTCACACTGATAGTTATCTATAATCCTGGAATCTTGTAAGTTGAATCTTATGCTGGATCTTTTTACCAGGGTTGGGACTGTCATCTCACTGAAGAACAGTTTATTGCAGTGAAAGAATTGGTAAAAGATGTTATTTCATTTTTGTATTTAACTTTTTAATCCGCCATGTGTTTACACTTGTTGAGAAGAAATAATTTGAATGTATTAAATCTACAAGTGACATTTATTGGTGTAGCAATCTTGATATGCTGCCAAGCAAACTTGAGGCGACTTTTCAACTTGGGTGGCATGCCTACCTTCTTGATTAACATAACCAACCTGTTGCCTGGTATTCTGCCAACTTGATGTGGCAATAACATTTTTCTTTTTACTCTTCGATGACATCTGATAAGGTTATCTCCCATAAAGATATCATGTGTTGAGTTGGACCTCTTGGAAAGCCTCCATTATTGCAATCCGTAAGCTGTCTTAGTTGCAACCTTTGGCGGCTGCTTGATTGCTGGTTTAAGGGTGGTGATTTAGTCTCACATCAACTAGAGATATGATTTATTAAGTGTGGACAGTCCTCACCATTGAAGCTTGCAGGGTTAAAGTTAGCCCTAAGACCTCTTTTAAATCAGTTTTATAAAACCACTTGCCTTTGGTGTGTATGATTGGTTGTGTTGAATCACTGCAAAAACCAATTGATCACCATGGAAATATTGAAGCTACAGAAAGTTGTGCCTTCACGTTGGACAAATAATTGATACCGCTTCACTAAAACACACTAAAAGTCATTTTCCCAGTACAAACACAGCTCAACAGATATAAACAAGATCAAGATTCATAGGACATATATACAATAGGAACCTGTCAAAATCTTAGTGGTAGATTGATCACATGGGTGAGGTTACCAACTGACCATTTGAGAATCTTATCAGTTGTATATATTTCCCTAATTTCTAAGATCAAATCTTATCTTTTAATATTTTCCTTAACTTCTAATTGAGCTCTTTTTAGAGGAAAAAATCTTAATTTTCTTGTCTCTTTTTGAATCCGTTTATTTCAGCTTAAAACAGCTATCAATCGAGCAACATCAAGAAATGACCTGTTGACAATTAGAGATGCTCTTGAAGTTTCTTCTGATATGTATAAGAAAGATAATAATAATGTGCCAGACTATTGCCAACGTCACCTTATCTCTTTACCTATTTGGGAGGAATTACGGTATGCATTACATGTATTATTTCTTCGTGATTTCGTTTTCTGGACTGTTTTATGTTCAACTTGGTTCATGCAACTTCCCCTGCAGATTTTGGGAAGGATATTTTGACTATTTAATGGAACAATCTTCGAACAAGTAAGGATTAGTTTTCCTTTTATTTAATTTTCCTTTGATTTTATGCGCTTTCCTTTATAAACAGATTCCTCACTCTCTACCCCAAGGTAACTTTTTGGTGCTTATAGCTATCTTCTTTTATCCTCCTAATATCTTTTCTGATAGGATAGCTATTGGTATGAGAACTCTTAGAGAGGAGAAAAGGACTTCCTTATAAGGATAGGTTTACATTAGGATACTTATTTGAGTTACTTTTTTAATTTTGTCATGGGTGTTCTTACTAGGGACATACAACAAATGATCCTTACATACATGCTTTTTACAAATGATACATATTTTATTACGAAATCAAAGGAAGGTTAGTTCTAAACATGAGTCATATTTGTTAATAAGTGACAACAGTGCTATCATGTTGTTACATCACTTTGTGGGCTTGACTCATTCTTGTTTCCTCTGTATGTTGTGTGTAACTAACAATTTCTGTGGCCAAAATTGTGGCCATTTGCATTTGTCTTAATTCTCAATCACTATTAGTGTCACAGATCAAAGAACCTTTTACCATTGGAATTAGTGTTATTTCATGCATTTTTGGGGGCAAGCTAACTTCAAGGCCCTAATAATATAATTTGTATTCGTGTATACTTACCTTTCTTACCAGTCCTCAATGTCTCTTGCTTGGTTCATAATTTTTCAGCATGATCCATCTCTTTCCATCACATTTCATAGCCAATCACTTTCTTTATTTTTTAGAAAATGAATTTAAGCCTAACTCGGCCTCTTACAAAGGAAGATTTACACTCATTTATATATTATAATTTAATCATATTTCTAATCGATGTGGGAAAATATTATCAAAAATCCACTATGATGATGTTATGGTGGCAACAACGCGGGTTTTTCATGGCGAACCATTGTGACTGGTTTGGGTGTCAGATATGTGGAACAAACATGGCAAAAGTTGCCAAGTGGCAGCATGACACCCATGCGAAAAGAAGGAGTAGCAGTGGCGCCTATGCAAAAATGAAGGAGTAGCAATGTCACCAGTGCAAAACAATGGAGAAGAAGCCTTGGGTCTGTGTGACCCAACCCGACCCAAGATAGTGAAACCCAAATCTTTCTTCTAGAAAATGAGTTTGGCCATACAACCTGTCCCAAACCAAACATTACAACAGAATATTGACCTAGGCCATCCTGCCCAAATTAAACCAAGACTCTCCATTATTGTGCAGTCCCGCCAACTGCCCACTGCTGACACCATTGTTTCCATTGACTCCACCTTTGTGGCTGCCACTGTGGATTGCAAGTCCACTCTACCCACATTGAACCAACAACTCCTTCATTATGTTTTTTTGTTATTTAAGTTTTGAACTTGAAATGTGTGGTGTTTTAATTTGATTTTATTGCTATAAATTTCTTAGACATGATAATATTATTAGTTATTGATTGTCTTTGGTTATTTTTAAATTACAATTATATTTTTGGATTTTTTTAACTATCTATATGTGTATATATTGTATTTTTTTAATATTATCTATATGTATATATTTTATTTTGTTTATGTCCATGATGCTTCCGTTATTACCTATTATGGCTTCCGATATATTTTCATTAAGGATTTTGATATCCGATATTGATAACATTGATATGGGATCTCTAACACATTCCCTTACTTCGAGAAATGGACATTTCAATCATGAGACTAGATATTTATGGGTGTTCAATAGAGGGTGGCATGATACACCAACAAACCTCGCTAGGGTAGACTTTAATACGATCTTAGAAAGTGAACTTCAAGTCAAACTCAATTTCACAAAACTAACTTGTTAGGTAAGGTTTGCACCTACTTATATACTATAATTTGGTCATATCTCTAGTCAATATGAGATCTCTAATAGTTTTCAATCCAAGGAATCTAAAACTTCAACGGCTTCATTCACTTAAGGAACGACCTCTCCTTCTTAGTTAGTCTCTTGTGCATTGGTTAAGCCAAATAGTAATAACTTCCATATACCTTGGCAGAGAATAACCTAAGAGAGATCAACAATAAGAAAGTTGTTACTTGTGATATTTATTGCCATGCGACAACTATTGGTATTTTACTTAAGAAAAAAGAGATCAATGGGTATGAGGGGATATGTTGATAGTTGTACCAAGACTCTTTTTAAAGTGATAACATTACTTAGAGAAGCCTACATGTAGGAAACTAAGAAGGAAACCTATTTGATTAAGCTTGAGTAAACAAGGAGGAAGGGGTAGAAGAAATTGTTGAGTATTTGAAATTGAAAAAGACATACATCATCAAGTGCAACATCATGTGGCTTTGTTGGTTCTACCAAGAAAGTAAAAGTTGTTAAAAGACCTCATGAACTTAACATTTGTTCAAGAATCCAAAACTAATCATCGTATTAGGAAATACCAAGAGGTAAACAAGTATAGAGGATACTTGTGACAAGGAGATAAGAGCAAGAATTTTTAGTATTGTGGCCTGCATCTAAAAGTTTCGAGCTATCATTAGTAGGAGTTCACACAAAACAACTACTAAAACTCATGACATTGAAAGAGAAAAAGATGGATTCTGAATTGCCATATGCATGGACTTGTAAGAAAACAAGAACCTTGATCAATTTCTTAGTGAATTGTCAATCTAGTTATATTATTGTGAAAAGTGTTGATGCATCTTCTTAGGTGAACACTGGAGAAATTGAGTTGTGAGATAATTTTTTTGTGGAGGTTAGGGAGAACAATGTTGTTAAGTGGAAACCAATAATGGAAGTAATTATCTATTTGTTAGTGGAAACTAAGAATCATTCCGAAGTAATTTTATTTTAAATTTTTTTCCTAATTAATACTTGTTTTTGTTTACTCATTTTAATTTATGAAAATTGGTCTTAGGTAAGTTGTTTCAAGTCATAACACTACATTTGTTGTGAATCCTGTGTGTTTATACATTGTATTGATTTTAGAGATATAAGAAGATTATACATTCAGGGATTATTTTGTATTGATTTTGGGTCAAGAAGATTATACATTCAGGGATAATTTTGTAGGCTTCATTTACAACTTGTATAACTTGGGCATAAGGTGTAACTCGATTCAAAATCAACTTTTAAAGTGAGGATTTTCCTAGCCATCTAAGGTTGCATTCATATGGTAACATGCCACGGGGGAAATCATTAGATGGCCCCAATCTTCCGAGGTTTCCCATTACAAGGAGCTGCTCCTGGTAGTGCAGTCTTCAGTCTTGTAGGCGACAACAACATATTAACACCATAACAATGCTACAAAAACAAACTTAAAAGAGGAAAGTAAATAAATATTTATTTGAGATACAAATTGATGTTTATTTATCCTAATAATATCAAAGATATTACTACAATAGCATCAATGATTGCAACAAAAATTATGTTGTGCAAGTAGGTGTTTATGGATTTGTATTTTTTGCCAGGTCTGCCAACTATGCGTCTTTGGTGACAGCTCAGCTTGTTGTTTTGGCATCACACATGGTATTGTTTTGGCTATATATGTGCTTGAATTTCCTTGTTACCTTTTGTAATTTCATTAAAGTCTTTTGTGCTTTTAATACCGAGCCTCTTTTGCCTGCATGATGAAGGCTGGGCTGGGACTTCCTGATAACGATGCTTGGTACATGATTGAAACAATTGCAGAGAGGAACAGCATTGGATCCAAGCAATTTGTAAGTTGATGCTATTGGGTGTTTAGAACTGTCCAAGTGATGAAAATTACAAGACACTATAATTTTGGATATGTGAAAGTGAGTTAGGGAGAGGCAGATAACAGGCTTCAGTAAATTTAAATCCTTTTATCTTAAAAGTGAGACATTCATGCTACAGGGTGTTGAGACCATAGAAAAACTTTATCAACTAAACTATAGAAAATTACATTGACTTATTTTGATGCATACAAAATAGATGATAGCAACCTATTTGCTTTCATATTATACAAAATCCACCCTTGTGATTGTTTTAAGTGGGTTGAGTGTTTTTGACGTTACTCATGGGAGATTAGTGTTCTATGAAAAAAACCAATAACCTTGTTTGTTATATATTTGATAATGTAGTCTTGCACAAAGAAATCGTGCTCCCCCTCCCCAATTCGAGTGAATTCTTTCCCTTTTTATTATTTAAATGTTCTTGTTCCTGAAAGAATGTGCAATTTAGGCCAATTTTCTATGAATTGATATATTGTCTTTCATTGGTTAAGATGAAGAGCACTTTCCTAGGGCATAAAAAGAATCGTAATACTATGTTTTCTATGTTAATGTTCAGTGTGTTTAGTATTTTTATAATGTAAATGTTAGAAGTCACCAAAAACAATGAAAGAGGTTAACTGTGGAAGTATGGGATTTTATAGTCCTATTTGTCATCATGATTGAATGAGTATTTTGGTACATAAGGCATTTGAGTGAAGATGCAAGTTTGAAGTGAGTTGGCATAGTTAATGTAGAACTAAAGATGTACTGTTGGAATTGATGCTAATTTTCGATAAAGACTTTAAAGGACAAAGGAAAAAGGTGGTAGGAAATCAACATGCAAGTTTGATTACTGTGGATTCTAAGAAGGATAATTTCAACTAATACATCATTTCGGCTATTCGTACAAGCAAATAAAATGCTAACAAAAGAAACCGTAGTATGTGTTGGAGATATACCTCTTTTCTATTTTTTCAAACTTCACCTGATTATGGATTTCTAAGGCTTTTTTGAATTTACATGTTTTTCATTACTTAGACCATACAATTCTCACAAGCTGGATTTTTGCTCTCAAGAATGTACCTTTCTTAAATATTCAACTTCTCACAAGGGCTATAAATGTTTGCCTCCTTCTAGCAGATTATACATATCTTAAAGATGTTCTTTTCAATGAAACTAGGTTTTCATATCCTGAACTCTTCTCACCTATTTTACAACAACCTTCTTCACCAATCATTTCATCTGGTGTCTTTATCTTCTACTACACCTTTATCCACAGAACCTCTGTAACCACCTACATCTCTTGCATCCTCTTCATTAGCTTCTCCTTCCCCATCTAATTCTTCAAATGTTTCTCATGCTAAAAGTTCTCCACCTTCTTGATCTCCCAATACCCACCCTATGAAAACGAGACCAAAATCTAGTATTTTGAAACCGCATACTCGCCCCCACCTCACTTATTGCCAATATTGAACCTAAAACCACCAAACTAACCCTTTGTGATACACATTGGTTCTCTGCTATGAAAGAAGAATTTGTTGCTTTAAAACGCAATGATATTAGGACTCTTGTTCCTCTTCCTACTCACAGATCTGTCATAGGATGCAAATGGGTTTTTAGAGTAAAAAAAAATCCTGATGGTACTTCATAGAGATTAAAAGAACAGCTGGCTACTATGGGTTTTAATCAACAAACTGGGTTTGATTTTACTGAGACTTTTTCACCAGTTATTAATCCTATCTCTATTCGGATTATTCTTACATTGGCTCTTACTTACAAGTGGTCTATATTTCAGTCGGATGTTCATAATGCTTTTCTCAATGAAGAAGTCTGTATGGTTCAGCCAGCAGGTTTTGAAGCTGCTGATACTTCTCTTGTTTGTAGAGTTCATAAAGTTATTAATGACCTTAAAAAAATCCGCATGCATCCTTCTTTATTCATCTAGTCATCAATCTTTTGTTGTGTATTGTTGGTATATGTTGATGACATCATTATCACATGCAACTCTCCTTCCTTCAACATCTTATTCAGAAAATGGATTAAGAATTTTCTCTAAAACAGCTTGGTAATCTTGATCCTTCCTTCAGTTGACTCAGACTAAAATACATTGAGGACTTCTTGCCAAGACCAACATCTCTTCTCCCATGATTTTAGGCTGTAAACTTTTTAAACTGGGTTCTGATTTATTGTCTGATCCATCTTTTATATATCTTTGGTGGGTGCCCGTCAATATCTCGCTATTACTCAATCACAAATATGTTTCTTAGTTAAAAAAGTCTGTCAATTTATGTCATCTCCTCTGGAATCTCATTGGAGTGCTGTAAAAGGAATGCTTTGACAGCCGAAAGGAACTCTTTACTATGGTATACAAATTATTCTAACTGTTGCTAGTCAAACTGTAATGATTAAAGCTTTTTGTGATGGAGATTGGGTGCTGGCCATATGATCATCAGTCCTACCTCTGGAGCTGCAATATTTCTTGCTCTTACTTTGGTTTCATGGTGGTTTCATAGGCAAACAGTTGTAGCTAGATCCTATACAGAAGCAGAATATCGAAGTCTTGCCTCTGCCACCACTGAACCTCTTTGGATTCAAACACTACTTAGTGAACTTGCTATCCCTCATTGTGTTCCAGTTGTTTATTGTGAAAATCTTAGTGCTGATAATCTTTGTCACAATCTCATTCTACATGCCAAGACAAAGCACATTGAACTAGATATTTTCTTTGTTCGAGAGATAGCACTCGCTAAGCAACAGATTGTTAAACATGTTCCTGGACATGAGCAGTGGGCGAATATTCTTACTAAACCTCTATCTCGTACAATATTTCTTTTTCTTAGTTCCAAGCGCATAGAGGTTGATCTACAAGTTGTATCTCATCCACCTTGAGCTTGTGGCAGATTTTAGAGATATTTCTCTTTTCTGTTTGTTGTCCATTGTAAATGATTTTTCTGTTCTCAGTTACTGCTAACTATTTATAATTCTCTGATCTATAAAACGAGTTTTCTTTGTCTTGTGAATGTTTCTTTGTTTATGTATTATTTTATATATTTTTCTAGATTTTATGTGCTTGAAAATTTGCGCTCACATAATGAATAATTCCTTATGTGATTGATTCAGATAAAAATCAGAGGGTTCTTATCTCATATCCAGCAATTACGTAATGGATACTGGGGAATCTCCTCAATAAAGGCACAGTCGGTGTTATCACTTGCAATGCCATCCCCACATTCTAAAGACGTGAAAGATGAGAACCAACAACCGACTGAGGCAACAGGTGTTGGTAGAAGCTGGGTGCAGAGTATGTTTACCAGAACTAATACAACTAGATCCAGCTCATTTAGCCGTGTTCGTAGATGGACGTCTGATGGAGGCAACCCAGGTACTTAGTTTTTGAACGAAGTGCCACTATCATTAAGTTTTAATTCTTGAATAAACTGTCAAAATCACTTTACTACTTAATAGTTCTAGCTACAAATGATAATGGGACTCCTCGCAAACAAGATCTGTTGAGTGGTGGCCAGAAAAAGCTTCAAACCAATGTTCGCACACTTAGGGGTCATAATGGTGCAATTACTGCTCTCCATTGTGTTACAAAAAGGGAAGTGTGGGATTTGGTGGGTGACCGTGAAGATGCTGGTTTCTTCATTAGTGGAAGCACAGATTGCTCAGTAAGTCTCAATATTTATGATGTGGAAATATGGAATTACCTGGTGACAAGATGTTTCATTGCCTTCTGAATGAAAGAGTTGATATGCTGGGCTTGTGCAAATTTCAGGTTAAGATCTGGGATCCTAGTCTTCGTGGTTCCGAACTCAGGGCAACTTTAAAAGGGCATACTAGGTTCTCTCTCACTGTTAAATTTCCTGTATGGTTTGTCAACTTTTTTTGAAGTAGTAATAATGGGCAACCTTGCTTCTTCTTTAAATGTAGAACTGTTCGGGCCATAAGTTCGGATAGGGGGAAGGTGGTGTCAGGATCTGATGATCACTCTGTTTTGGTGTGGGATAAGCAGACGACTCAACTACTAGAAGAGCTTAAAGGCCACGATGGACCGGTATTTTTATTTAAAATTATTTTAGTTTGTGCTACTATAAACAGTATATCGATGTAAATTTTATATATATATATAAAATGGAGAATTGAAACTTAATTCAGTCAGCCAACTTATGATGTAGGTCAGCTGTGTGCGCACGCTCTCAGGGGAACGGGTGTTAACTGCATCCCATGATGGCACTGTGAAGATGTGGGATGTAAGAACTGATAGATGTGTTGCAACTGTTGGTCGTTGCTCTAGTGCTGTTCTATGCATGGAATATGATGACAATGTGGGAGTATTGGCTGCTGGTGGAAGAGACGTGTATGTTAAAAAAAAACAATGTTGGAGACCAAGATTTCCTTGTGCAATTCAGTTATTTGTCATACATTGTTTATCTAATGCTTGACCTGCTGCTTCCATTACAGGGTTGCTAACATATGGGACATCCGTGCTAGTAGGCAGATGCATAAACTTTCAGGACACACACAATGGATACGGTAAGTAAGAAAAACACATTCTTACTCTTCTACTACCGTATGTTTTTACAAACTAATTCGTGATCCTATACAAAAATAAATAAATAAAAATTGCAGGTCTGTAAGAATGGTTGGTGACACTGTGATCACTGGTAGTGATGATTGGACGGCAAGAATATGGTCTGTCTCCAGAGGAACCTGTGATGCTGTCCTAGCTTGCCATGCGGGGCCAATATTATGCGTTGAATATTCCTCTTTAGACAGAGGAATAATTACAGGTGCGTCTTCCCCAATTCTTTCTTGAGCTTTTATCTAGAAGTTCTTACTAAAATGTTAAATTTCATTTCAGGGTCCACTGATGGCCTGCTACGTTTTTGGGAAAATGATGATGGTATGGCAGTTCCTTCATTGTTACAATGTATTTTCATTCTTGACATTTAAATTCTGTTTGATTTGGGTAAGTACAAACTATTTAAGGTTGCAATTGCCCAAGAAGCCCCATCTCAGAGTTTTCTTTGGTGTGCTTACTCTGCAATTATTCATTAAACTAAATATCTAATTGTTTAATACTACCATTGCATTTCTGCTCCGCGTATATGGTGTCTGAATCTTAGCACAAATTAAAGCAAATCGTTTTTACAACAAATGCATAAGAAGCCTATGTCATATGGTAGAATGTTTCAGAGTTGGTGTCACACCATGCTAATCTTCTCTGCATAGTCAGACGGCGTTTGAGATCTCCTGCTAACGTACTAATTGGCTGTACAGGAGGCATACGGTGTGCAAAAAATGTAACAATTCACAATGCTGCCATATTATCTGTCAATGCCGGAGAGCACTGGTTAGGCATTGGAGCAGCTGATAATTCTTTGTCGCTCTTTCATCGGCCCCAAGAAAGACTAGGTGGCTTTTCTGGTGCTGGGTCCAAGATGGCTGGGTGGCAGCTTTACAGAACACCTCAGAAAACAGTTGCTATGGTATATAGTTTATTACCTCTTTTGTTCATATAATTCCAAGTATATATGTGTATATATTGCTGTTTCATGAACCCAAAATACTTACTGTCCAAGATTAAGTTCTGTTTTATATGGTGATAAATTTCAAGATAAACTTTAGTGCCTAGCTTATACACAATTTTTCTTCATAGAACTTCTATCAGTATCATTACTACCGTTCCTGTTATTTTTCGGGGTGTTATTAATCTGAGTCAAATAATTAGTTTTGGAGAACATGCCTGAGGAAGCTCATTTTTTTCTTCAAACACAGCACTGCAGTTTTTTTCTTCAATTTCTTTGGCTAAATTCAAAATCTATTGTTCTTATCTTTATGAAACTTTGCCATGTAGGGACAACTCTTTTCACTCGTAAATTATGGCTTACTGAAAATTATTGTTGATTATTTTAATTGGCATCGGTTACTTGATGAGTGTTTTGGCCAGCTAAGGTGCATCTGTGACTGGAGAATGTTATTGTATACCTGTTGTTATCTCCATTTGTTATTGGTTGCTTTCCTGGGTTGATTTTGGTCGTATTATGACATCCAGGTGAGATGTGTTGCTTCAGACTTAGAAAGGAAAAGGATATGCAGCGGTGGTCGCAATGGGCTTCTAAGGCTGTGGGATGCAACCATTAATATTTGAGCTTGTTCGGTTAATGCATGTTCACGTTTGTAAATTGTAATAATTTTATAGGTGAAAACGAGGTACTTAATGAAGAGGGGGGTTTCCTCCAACATTTTGTTTATTTCCCTTATAGTAAATATAATGTGCAAGATATGTCTGACAGCCCAAGTTGCGAAAACTAGTAATTTTGTGGTTTAGTGGTTGTTGTACCTGAATCTACATACTGCGAGGAAGAACAAATTTTGTGTGGATAGATTTAGCAATATTGTCTGTAATTAAGGCCGCAATTGATTTTGCAATGAACATTTGTTTGCTTCTACATAACAACATTCTCGGTATGTTTGATTAATTGGAATTATGGTATAAAACAAACCTCTCATTAAACACCTCAGGCTTCGAAAATCTAACGGTTTGCGGAGTTTCGTGTAAACATTTGCAAGATGTGCATGACTTTCATTGGTTGTGACGACATTACTCTTAGATTTTCTTAGAATTTGAATTTAGCTTAATTTAACCTTGCAAACTTATATGAACTGAACGTTATTTTTAATTTGTATACTTTTTTACATCATTTTCGTTTGTGGCAATTTGGACATGACCCGTAGATTGTATAGAGACATCGAATGTGCTTTATGTCAGAATTCTGTTGTATTTATAGGGAGAGTTTTTTTAGATACTTTTGGGATAAAATACTAGGTGCTAGAATAGAAACTCCTGTAATGAAAACTTTTGAGTGCTAAAAAACAAACGGATTAAAAATTTGGACTGTTAAAAGAATAAATCTCTTTTTGACTTTATTAAACCTTTAATTTCTTGATAATAAAATATATTTTCGAAATTAGTATGAATCTGTTTCTAAAGCCATATAAGTTTGCTTGGAAGTGATATATATTTTGGCTATGGGACAACTTAAATTACTTATTTGGGAAGACTCACATTGCAATTGGAACTGATTAGACATACTTTGAGGTATTATGCCATAATTCCTAATCAAACTTTACTAATATGTGTTAACATGATAGTACACAACTCTCAAGCTTGCGTTAAATAAGGGAAAAATGGCTTAACTAAAAGTGGCATCAGGTGACTTTCACTAGGATTTCAAACGTTGATTCATTTTATAAGGAAAACTCTCAAATCTTCGTGTCAAATCTTCATATTTTGTTAAGAGTCTTTTCTATTACTTAATAAAGTTGATTATACACAAATTGATGGTTATTTTTTATCATCTTGTTTTGAGAAGGTCATACATAAATCTATTATAACACAAAAAGTAATATACTATGACAGCAAAACATTCGGCCCCTTTTCGAGTAAAAAATAAAGTCTTTTTTATGTATTAATTTACTTTTTTTATAGGTTTACATTTGATACAATATTGCATCCTATAAATAAATAATGCTTGATGAAAAAAAAAATTTAAAAACAAGAAAAGCAAAAACAACGCCGTTGCCGGGGATCGAACCCGGGTCACCCGCGTGACAGGCGGGAATACTTACCACTATACTACAACGACTTGATGATTTTAAAGCTTTAATAAGAGAATTTTTCATGGTACATAATCACTCTTTGTTCTATGTTTTTATTACTGATAGCAATTGATTGATTACGTATGTTTCTATATATTTATGGAATATGTATTAAGTAAAAGAAAAATTTTACAGAGAGAGTGGTGAAAATTAACTAGTTAATATTATCAACGTAAGCAGTTAAAATTGAAATATAAAAAAAACTGTAATTTTTAAAAGTTTACAATCAAATAAAAAATGTTATAAAAAGGTACAATGTGTCGTACTAATATGAAATAAATGAAAATAAAAAAAATAAAATTATAGCAATTATGAATGATAAAAAATAATTTTATAACAATAAATAAGCAAGAAGTAATTTCTAGAAAATTTATCAAAACAAAATATGCAAAACAAAGCAATATATAAATATGTTATACCTATAAATGTTATGGAAAAACTCAGTATTCAGTTTTTTTTTTTTTTTTTTTTTTTATTTTTTTTTTTTTTTTTTTTTTTTTTTTTTTTTTTTTTTTTTTTTTTTTTTTTTTTTTTTTTTTTTTTTTTTTTTTTTTTTTTTTTTTTTTT
>Ga0099824_1005076_pt1 | contig 18693 bp, 8 predicted proteins | sample SiratrowhiteBW_FD_76837 | JGI IMG/M metagenome (GOLD analysis project Ga0099824, IMG submission 76837) | Root nodule microbial communities of legume samples collected from California, USA - Siratro white BW | ecosystem: Host-associated > Plants > Roots > Nodule | place: USA: California... | reverse complement strand
TATTTCATTTTCTCTGGTCATTGTTTCTTCTTGTTTTTTTTTTTTTTTTTTTTTTCATTTCGTAAGAAATGTTACCATCTGATGTTGCCAAAATTTTGGCTCTTCATTGCTGATTTGGTGGTTTCCTTTCAGATCTATCACCTCATTTTAGCCCTTTTATCGTATGTGTGCTGGAGAAGTGTCTAAAGGTGGTCCGACCTAAGTCAGGATCCTGCTCGTTGCCTAAAAGATCAATTGTATTATCATACACTTGCAGTACAGTCAAGTATCTCTTGCAAACGCAGGTACATAATTCATCGTTGGAGACTTTTGCTTATTTTTTGTTTGCAGTTTGTGCACGTCTAATGTTAGATCTGTGTTTCTGATAGGTCAACCCTGAATTGTTATCTGCTTTAGTTCATGCAGACTTGACAGAGAGACTTGGTGGCAGTTATGAATGTGGTGAAGTCTTTCCTGAGTGGAAGCCACTGAAGGATTTGTTGGACTTTCTCGAGAGCATATTACACCAGCGGAATTATTGCATCATCTCTAAAAAGGAAGAATCTGTCCTTCCTGATAGTTCTCTGGGAAGTGCGCTAGCTAGTGTAAATAGATTGTTGAATTGTGGGTCTGGTCATGCAGTTGCTGAAACAACCATAGCTTTCATATCCTCCTTTATATTGGAAGGTATGGGTAAAATGTTGACAAATCAGCCATTGCATGTGATCATTCCAGGTGACTTGGTTGGAGTTCCTTTCTCCCTCTTATTGTCTGTTCTTCTTCTTGATTATAGTGTTCTTCACCATGCTTCAAAGTTATGGCCTGGAATGTTTTATGCTGGTTTGGATATGGCCATGTCAAATCTTAGTATTGGTAGTCAAAATGCAGCTCCTGTTGGGAATTCTGATCATAGATTGTATCCAGAGTCTCTAACTTGTAGCCAACTTTTAGATGCTTCTGAAGCTGATGCTATTACATTTAGTATCTTTCTAAAGCAGGCTCCTTTCCATGTGATATTTCCTGCAATGATGTGTATGAATGGTCCTTACATATCAAAGCTATCTAAAATACAAGAGCTGTTACTGCATAAATTATCTGTGTCCATAAATGATTGTTTGCTCCTTCCCAATCTGCAACTTGTGCTGTTCTGGACTCATCGGATGCAGTTATGTTACCAAGTTAACCCAATGGCTGAAGTTGAACAACTTCTGAATGTGTGTGTTATTCTTGTAGGGAACTTGTTAGTGCAATTGTTGGTCCCAGAAAGTTGTTCTGAATTCAATATAAACTCTTTTTTTTGTTCAAGACATAACATTAGAGAAGTGATTAAAACAGTTTTTTTCCATCCCTGTGTTTTGATGTCATTATCCTTTTCTTTGGGAAGTTATCAGAACATGGCAAATGGAAATGTAGAGGATGATTTCAATATGCTAAATGTAATATCCGAAGAGGACAAATTTGGTAATCCAATTCTAAAGGTATTATCAATGACTCTTGATCACATGTGGTCTTTATTTAGTTCCCACCTTTGGGCGTCTACAGCTGAAGATGTTGCTAGTTTATTTGTGAAGGATTTTAAAGGCCTTCAGAAAAAACTGTTTCTGGATGTCAGAGACAGATTTGAGCTGTGCATTCTGACTGAAGATGTGATGCCTCTCATTCCAACATTGTGCACTTTACATACTTTGCATCAGTTTTTATCCCCTTTTGAGCTCCTTGAATTAGTGGATTGGATGTTCAGTAGAGTTGAAGCGGATGATTTGCCAATTAAGAAATCTTTGTTATCTGTTGGATGTTCCTTAGCTGCTGATGCTTTCAGAGCTTTATCCATTTATTTTCAGCAGTCATCTGAAAACAGGGCACCTTATGATTTGTTTTGGGAGATGGATGTAAAGAATATGAAAGCTGATATTTTTGAGCAGATTTACGGCAAGGTAGTTGAGCTTTCTCTATGTTTTGAAGTAGACAGTGCTGATAGATGCTTGCTTGAAGCTGTCAATGCCTTGTATACGCAGAAACATATGCAGCAAGAAACTTTTCATCCTTTGCTGTTGATCATGTGGAAAATTATAATGGTTACTCCATTGAAAATTCTTTCCCATTGCATTTACAAGACAAATGCTAAGAAAGCTAAATTTTTGCATATTCTTACTGAATTGAGTTCCCTGCATTCATTGGTTTTTGGGCATTCATTGTTGGGTGTAGTGAATACAAGTTTACATAATGATATTGGTGGGATGGAACATATCTCTCATCTTACTCTTTCAGAAGATCAGTTTATACTGCTTCTACCAGCCTCTTTGTCATACTTGAGCTTAATTTCCAAGAGATTTGGGGAGCAGAGTCACAAAGATTGTGAACCTATACCTTACTTTTATTCAAAAGTGCTCTTAAAAGGTTTCAGTCAGTGGAGGAGCTTTTCGTCAAAAGATATATTTGAGGAACAATATGGGGAATTATTTCCATCATCTGTTCAAGAACTTCTGTCTCTTATTGATCGCAGTCTTCTTGGGAAATCAATTCATATGTTGCAGTATCACTTTGCTCTTAATGGGTTTTCAACAAAACTGAAAAAGCGATTAAATTTATTTAAATCCATTTGCCCAAAACTTGCTTCACACGATGACCTGATAGACTGTGAGAGTCAAGTTATTGATAGCTATTCTCCACATCAGTCTTTGAACGTTATCAATCGTGTTGTTGCGAAGATATCACTTTGTAAAATATTATTGTTTCATGAAGAAGCAGGTGAGGGTTTGAAAGATGTTTCTGTGAAAATGCAAAGCAAAATGGGAAGATCTAGGATACGTTTCATAAATACCTTGGTGGACATTTGGCAGTTTATTGTGAAGAAATTTTCTTTAGCCTCTGATCAATGTAGAACTGCAAAAGGCACAGATATTTCATTGCTATATAATCACATGGAAGGGTTTTTGTTGAAGGGTATTTTGGAATTGGTTGGGAAAATGCAAAATGATCTTATTCAGTTGCAATCCATTTCCTTCCTTGAGCAATTAATCAGATCTGCTCTTCTCTATAGGTTTTGTGATTTTACAACAATGAAAACTCTTCGGGTTATATTATCACAGCTTAATGAGGGAAGGGTATCATTTGATTTATATCTTCAGTTATTGCTGGCACATTCTCAGTTTGCCCCCACTCTCCGTTCTGTACACAAACCAGCAGGTTCCTTTTTGAAGCCTGTATCCAGCATTCTGAAATGTCTTGTGATTCCTTCTCCTGACTATTGTGAAAGTGAGATGAAACAGACAGGGCTAACAACTGTACTTCCTAGTGGACCATTGGAAATTGTTAAAATGCTTTGGATACTCTTATGGATGAAGGCTCGCCAAAGTGATTCAGATTATGGAAATGATATTAACATAAATTTAAAAGAACTGCATGCACTGCTTCGTCATTCTTATGGTGCAACAGTCACCTCGATTGATTTAGCGATACACCATCTTATGCAACAAATTGAGTCTATGAGTTGCCTGTTGTCTCTGAATGTCAAGTTAGATTCAGAAACAATTGAAGAATGGTACAGAAGCCATCACAGAGACAGCTTGCCAATTGACCCTGACATATGTGTGTCAACTGTTCTCTATTTTCCGTTTGATAGAAGTATCTCGGATGAGCTACCTTTTGCAAACAAGATTGAACCAGATACTGTCAGGAAAAAGGTTTAAGCATGTTTTTAAGTTGCTTGCCTGAATCTGTGTTTGCAGTTTTGTACCTGTCCTAGTTTATATCTCATTATGTTAACTAACTTCATTAATTCCCATACAGGTATATTATTCTCATGTTGAAGACAGAGAACGTTATGATCCTGCATTTATATTGCGATTTTCAATTTATAGTCTCTCAAAGGCTTATATAGAGCCTGTGGAGTTTGCTGGGTCAGGGTTACTTGCAATAGCATTTGTTAGCATGTCTTCCCTGGACGATGGGATAAGAAGATTAGCTTATGTCACTCTTGATAAATTTAAGAATGCATTGGAGGTTGGTAACAGGTTTATCAGTTTATGCTTATTTTATCATCTTATAAAATTTAACTATGGCAATGCCAGATTTTTTTTACATACTCTTCAAAATTGGAGTGATACTTTACCCTTTTTTGTGTATTATTAATACTTTCACTTCCATATGGGGGAGCTACTTTTTTTTATGGAATAATCTGATATGGGTTTGTGAAAATGGGTATGATAACTATTTATTTCCCTGCAGTTTGTAATGATTCATTTCAAATGTTTGGGCAAGAACAATGATGCCAAATATCTGTCCCTTTTTTTGCAAGTTTTTGTGTACAACTGTATTTCGTATGTTGACTGTTCAGTTCCATGCGGCAGTTTCTCATGATTCATTTCAAATGTTTTTGGCAAGAACAAGGATGCTTGATATGTCAGTGTACTTTTGGTGTATTACTGTATTTGGTCAGTTCATTAGATAAAATGTCACTATTTTTATAGGTGTTTTGTTCTTTTACGTGTGCTTTTGCATTGGGTCATGTTTATAGTATGTCTGTTATTTTGCTCATGTTATAGTGGGATAACTTTTATTACTGATATGGAAAGTGGTGGAGATTCTATATCAGTTAGAAATATGACCAAAATATAGTATATCAGTGGGGAGCAAGCTTCACTCTACAAGCGGTTTTGCAAGATTGAATTAAGTTTAAAACCCAAATTCTAAAATGTTATCAAAGATTATTCTAGTGAATTTTGTTAGATCTATCATATCACTTGCTATCTAGCCATTATTGGACTGTCAATTGATTTCAAATGTTGAAAACCTCATGCTTGAGATATCTAGTCTCGGTATGATAGGATGTTGGAAAACCCACATTGTCTAAAAATATGACTAAATTAAAATGTATAAGTGGAAGACAGTGCTCTTATTATAAACAGGTTTCATGAGGCTGAGTGCCCAAACAAAAAATGGTAAGATGACATCCGAACCTATCCTAGATCCATTAATCACTTGTATTGTATCCACCACACCCAACACTATGTGACATCTCCAATGGAAACAAAAATTAGACAACTTTGCTGTTTCTTTTAATTTTGTCCAAAAAAAGCTTGTTGGGAAAGTTCAGCTAGAGAATCTTATGAGACTGTAAGTAAGCTTGTGGAAGCCTCTAAACCATTGCCTAGAAGCCCATGCCTTTGGCAAACCAGGGCCGAAATGAATATTTGTTGTATTGTTGGGCTTGGGCATTTTCCAGGGGCTGATCTGTAGCTTCAGTGCTCTCTTAATGGTGCACTAGAGAATACAACATTATTGAATAGGCTTCTATGGAATTCAAGTTTTATACTGTATTCATAATTGCTTTTCTGTTTTTTTCTTTTGTGTATATGCATATATTCCTTGTTGAAAGATAATTGTTGATTAACAATAAAAATGTCTTGCAGAAATGCCAAAAGAGAAAGGATGTAATGGGACTTCGACTTCTATTAAATTCTGTTCAAAATAGTATAGAAGAGCCATGGCAAAGAATCCCTTCAGTTATTTCTTTGTTTGCTGCGGAGGCATCGTGTGTATTGTTAGATCCAACAAATGATCATTATGCTTCTATAAGTACATTTTTGATACACTCTTCTAAGTTAAATATGAGGGTATGTCATTGCAATTTCTTTCGTAAGTTGTTGAGTTTCTTTTTTTACATGAAATTTTTTGCTTTGTTTTGAAAAGTAATTTAGTTTTATGTTCCATTTGCTTCAATTTTGTAGGTTATCCCTATGTTTGATAACTTCTTTTGGAGCACCTCTGTCAATTTTAAAGCAGAGAGGTCTTGGATCCTTCGGCTAGTATGTGCAGGGCTGAACTCAGATGATGATGCCATGATATATATCAAGAACTCCATCCTTGGGACCCTAATGAGCTTTTATGTCTGTCCTCTTTCTGATTTTGAGTCAAAGAACCTGATTATTGAGGTAAATAAATTCTTAAAATTTGTTTTATTCTTTTCCTGTCTGTCTATAGTTGTACTTCAACTTGTAGTGTGAGAGTATGTTTATATCTCCTTCTGGGGTATGCATTACTGTACTCAAAGCTGTGTTTCTACTCAGCCTGTTTTCATCGTTTAGCTTGGTTGTCGTATTGTGAATCAAATCACAAATTAGGTGCCATTTTTATTTGTTGAATTGTTTTGGTTTGAATCCGTAGTTAAACAATTCATTACTCAAAGCTCAAAACTTATATCTGTAGTGATATTCGGATGCTGTTTCTACAAAATTTTTATACTGTTCCAATTAAGTTGGAGACATGCAACTGTCACAAAACGTGTTGAAGTTTGAAGATAATGTACATGTTTATCTAGCAGCTTGGCAGTCTAAAGAATGGACGAGTTTCTTCTACCAAGAAAAACTAATGTATTTGCCAGGGAGAAATTTTTGGGTTTATTAAGTTTGAACCTTAAAATACTTGTGATCTTTAGCACAATGCTCTGGTACTCTCCAGCTAGTCCAATGTTCACCTTTTGAGTTTATTAGGTATTAACATGAGGGGCATACCAGAATCACATTAATTTGTGTTATCAGCTGAATAGCTGTGGTGACATGCATTTCAAGGAGTTTTTTTACCTAGCTTGGAAAAATGCATCTAACTGATGCTTCTCCTTTAAGAAATGGCCAATTCACGAGCTTACTTGTGCTTGTGCTTACTGACTACTGCTTAATAAATTGTTTACCCACACTCATACCTCATGCTTTGCAGTACGATGAAATATGCTTTTTTTCTTGTGTGACTACTTCCTTGTCCATATCCTTGTCCTTTTCCTCTACCAATATAATGTGAGCCTTTGTTATTTATTCTGCAGGTGATAAAGAAATCTGTTAAATCACATGAGATGATCCGTCATCTAGTGAAACACTGTTCTTTATTTTCATGGTTTTCGTCTCTCATCTCACTTAGTAAACAAAGGCTTAATGGAGATGAAAATAAACTTTTCTTGAAACATATGTTGGTGGCATTGAAGGTAAGCGTTTGATTCTCATGCAGTTTGTAATCCCCCTCCCCCCAACATGACCTGCAATTTATTTTCTTTCCCTAATTCTTTCTGTTAATATTTTCCTTTCACATGTTTTGCTGTTTTCTAAAATTGTGACTTGTAAGCCTACGTATTATTTTAGCAAGCTTGTTCATCAAGCATAGTGATGAAGAGGTTAAAATTATAGCAGTTTGATACTCTGATAATGAGGAAATTATCAACAAGTAATTGACCCTCTAGCAGTGCTGTTAAAATCACAATCTAACTTGTAAGATTGCATGGTTTTATGAGTCAAGCACCCTCAAGCAAGCTAGGTTGTATTCAAGGTTGCTGTAAAGTGAGATTGTGATTTGCCATGTTCAATCGTGGAATCATAAATCCCAACCAGGTAAAGAAAACCCTACTTTTTTGCCATGGTAAGCAATTTCCTTACCATTTGCAACTCCTCTAACCTCTGAATGGTGTGCGACTGGACTTCTCCTTTCCAAGCCACAGCCCTGCTATCATGATATTGTTGCGGAGGGTTGTAATGAGATTTGCTAACTTACACCTACTTGTCTTTCAGAAGAATTAAGTTACACAATTTATAACAACAGAGTTCTTAAAATGCCCTCAAGGTGTAATTTACTTACTCCTAAAAGTAAATGTTTTCAAGTTAGCAAATGGTATGGAGTGTGCTAACATATCCCCACTTATTTTTTATAATGAGTAAATTAGCAAACTATAACTACATTTCTTGACATATCCAAGGTGTAATGTTAACATACAAATTAAATAATAGTAATAACAATTTATAAATAATATATTGATGAGAAATTTATATAACAAGTGAAGAAGAGTATAAAATATTATTGAACAAATATATATATTTTTATAAAATATAAACTATATATATATATATATATATATATATATATATATTATATTGAATAAGAGTTTATTTATTTAAAATTTTCAAAAGTACACAAATAAAATTGTTATAATCTTGCTACCGCCATAGCGTTTTTGGGGGATAGCCTCTCTGCTCGGCTATTTGCTATTGACTACTATGGATGTCATTGTCTACCTATGAGCTCGGATTATCTTCAACATTACAAAGGTTATCACCAGAAATTGTTCAGTGCTGTATTTTCTATTCCTTTGACTGGAAATGATATATTTTACCGATTTGCTTTCAACTGGAATTTCTTTAACTTCACACTTACTCCAACTATTATTTTTTAGGTTGTCAATGATGTTATTTCATTTGGAAGAATCTCCAAGTGGTTGAAAAATCATGGTCTTGAGCAGCTGATGGAGCTTTCATCCAATCTATTTAATTTCTTACTCCATGATGCAACATTGGCAAATGAAACTTTATTACTAGTGAATCCTTTTCTACAAATGGTAGCATCAACGTGGAAATTATCTCAAACAAGGAAAATATATCAGCCTCATTTTACCCTATCAATTGAGGGCTTGTATCAGATGTACCAGACTGGCAGTGTGTATAATAAAGGCAAAAAAAGCATTAAACCGGAGATTGCTCTTGAAGCCATACTTGTGAATGCATCTCCTGTTTCCATTTTCTCTATGGTACTTTCTTTGATCCTCGTCATTAATTTTTGTATTATAAATACTTGATCATGGATTACTCAGTTGTATATTTTTAAAATTGTTTCTTCAAAAGCATACAACAAATTCAATCTTGGATTGTTTATGTTTATATTTTAATTATACTGTAGCTGCATCAATGCAAATGATTTTCATACAGTGTATTGTTTATATATTATGAACTGAAGATGAAGATAATAAATTAAATTCACTTCATGCTTCAAAAGTGTTTAAAGTTGTACAAATGTTATATGATAAGGCCTTTTATTACTCCTGCATCGTATATAATAAATTATTTTAGTCTATCATGCTCTTGTGAAAGAGTTAATTTTTAAAATATTTTTGGCATTTGTTATTGTTGTGGGTTTTAGATTTGTCTTTTTATTATTATTTCTTTCTCAATCTATAATATTAAATGTTTATTCCTCGGAGAAATCGTTTCTATCAGACTAAAGCTCTAGTTCTTATTAAGTGAATACTTCTTCTATATTGACTTTTTTTGAGTCGGTACGAATAACCATCACATTTTTATGCGTACAGAATCAGGAAAGACTACAGAGCTTTCTTGTCTGGGCAACTACAACTGCTTTAAAGTCAGAGTCTATACGAAGGCTGGAGTTCAATGAGTATCAGTTCTTCAGAAATGATTTCAGGGAAGAGTTTCAAGATAACTCTGTAGTTTCGACACTTCTCCGCTGGTTAACAGCATCAGTAATCATTGGGAAGCTCCCTAAAAATTCTTATTACAGGGATTCAGTATTCGCTGAAACACACAATTTTGAATCCCTGAACTCTTTACTGGTGTATGTTGAAAATACCTCTGGGCAAAGAAATGATATTGGTATTGGTGCTGAGGAGTTACTAGCTTCAACAATTTTCTATCTCCAACTGCGTCTTGGTCTCAATCATGAAGTTTTACCATCAGTTGTATGTGCTCTCTGTCTCCTGATTTTTGGTGCCTCTAATTTTGCAGGTATGGTACTTTATACATTAAATTGGTTTCCTGAATGCAATTATGGTGATAGGTCAGAATAGGCATTTTATTTAGATGGTTGTATCCAACTAAAATGTCTATTCTGGCCAGATATTTATGCCTTTTTTTTTTCATTCTATAGTTGGCAAAACTGATTTATTGCAAGACTACGACACTTTAATATCATCACACAGTTCGAGGGTGCGGTGTCCTCCTGAAGTTAATCCTAGTTGGAGATGGTAATTTTTCTGAGCCTTCTAATTCCTCGAACTTAAATGAACTATGATGTGTATTTTACTGCTATGAAAACGAAGTTTAATTGGATTCTTAGTATTTATGTATGCTTCATCACTAATCATATTGGGACCTGATTGTTGTTTAGGTCATTTTATCAGCCATGGAAGGATCATTCTCTGGAGCTCACTGATTCACAGAAGATGGAGGAATATCATGCTTGCCTAACTTTATTAGTGATTATCTCTAATGTTCTTGGAGGAAAGAAATTAGAGTCGGCTAGTTTATCCCCTGTAGATTTAGAGAGATCTGGCTTATTCCAATGGGAAAGAAGTTTACTAAGAAACTGATAGTTTGAGTTATTTTTTTATTTTTTGTACAGAAGTGTACAGCATTTAAGTAATGTTGTATTTGAAAATACAAATTTTGTCAATGGAAACAAGTTATCTTTTCTATGTATTTGATGCTAATATACAAAAGTTTTGGTCTGATGTTTGTTTTAAATTTAATTTCAATGTATATAAGTATTTGACTTGGTTCTTAACCTGGAAAAGTGATTTTAAATTGTGAAAGGTTAGGTTCACACTTTTTATACACTCATTTGAAACAATTTTTTGTTATTGACTATAAATTGTTAGAAAGTTTTCATGCACTAATTCGTCCCACTGTTGGTAATTTCATCTTACTGATTTTAAACTTGGCAATAAGGTCATTTTTAGAACTCGACAATGTTCCTTTTGTTAAATTAATCATAATATCTTAAGTTGCAAAATTGAAAGAAATAATATATGTTGATGACTAATTTTAGAATGCAAGTGATTTGCTATTTAAATTTTTAGAAGTACTTTTCGTTTGAAAATGTAGTTTTTGTTTGGAGGTGGTTGGGAAGGAGGGCATTGCACTCTGTATCCAATATATTAATCTAGCATCCAAGAAAAAGTGAATTTCCTATTTTACTATTAAAAATTATATATTTTAGGATGTATTTTTAAATTTGAAAATAAATTTAAAAGTGTGGAATCTAGAATGTATTAGTATATTTTAGGATAGATATTTTAAAATATATTTAAATTTGAAAAAAATGTGTATATATTTTGAAATATATTTTTATAATGTATATTCTAAAATATATTTTACTACCTGATTACTGAATTATATATTTTAAAATATATTTTCCAGACTTAGAAATTCATACAAAAATATTTAATTTGGAATGTATTTTTCCAAAGAGATATTGTGATTTATCTCTTTGTGAGGGTGCAGGTTTAAAAACATTGGGGGTGAGAGTGTCATGTTTCTAGGCTTTGACTAGTTGCATTATAAGGTTAGTGTACATGTTTGAATGAATAGAATAACATTGATTTTGGGTTTGTGAAGGTTATGTATTGGAAAATGGTTGCAGTTGTTGGTGGATGAGAAGAGTGTCTTCAATATAATACACGTGACAAAGGAAAAAGGGCCAACTCGAAATTACAAATTTGGTTGTGGATGATGAGGAAGCACATGGTCCTAAACCCACATTAGGAATGTGTTTGTGAAGAATATTGAGGCTTACATGGTTAAAAATGCTCCAAAGAAGGTGCAGTCACAGTTGGAAATGGCATCAGATACTAATGGTCCTTGTAAGTGGTGTTGATAGGCCACAAGAAGGTATTGTAAATATGGAGGGTGATACATAATGAATGAATCCAAGAAGTTGTATGATTTTACGTGGCTAATGATGAACATAGGAAATTAGAAGAATTTATTGGTTGCTAGTGATTTGGATGATGGAGTGGGTACTAGGAAAGCAGGAAGAAGAAAATTACTCATACAGTTACATGTCAGAATCCCTTAAATTTCTCATTCAACTTGTTTCTAACTTTTCCAACAAGAGAGGTCTAAAAGTATATTAATTGTCATTTCATTTGAGTTTATTCAAAATTAACCTTTTACTATTATTCAGGTAAGAAACAAGAATCTAATGATTAGTACAGTTTACATGTTCACAAAAATCCTTGTTACTAATCTCTTTTTAATGGTTTTATTAATAAGTTGATAAATCATAAACATATTTTCTAATTTAAAGAGATATTATAATTGATATAATTAAATATTATGAATGTTATATATAATAAGTTATTTTATTTTTTTATTGTATAAATATGTTCAATTTTTGGTATAATGTTATTATGCATAATCCTTTATTTTTGATATATTTGATTTAATGAATTCTTTTATTTCAATTTCATTATTTAAATAAATTAAATTTACAATTTATGAATGTAACTTGTCTAATGAAATTTATATACGATTTTATAGAATATAATCAATTTTAATTAATAATAATGTCACAATATATATGCTATTTAGGTTAACAAAATAAGTTAGTATAATTCGTTTTGTTTCGGTCTGTAGTCGATCTATAGTCATAGTAAAACAAATTAAAAATCTTAGTTGATCTTATTAAAGATAACCTAACATGTTGATAACCATTTTAGTAATTTTTTATTTCTTAAAATTTATGTTATTGTAGAAATATTATGTTGAGAGGAGTGAGGGAGTTGATGGACTGACTTCAAGTTTCTATTTTTTAAATTTAGATTAAGGGAATACTTGCAAAGACATTTTGATGCTCAAATTAAAATGAGTGTAAGTAAATGGTATAGAGATAGTAGTCATATTTGTGTAAGATACTCCTTCTATTTATAAGGATAATATTGAGTCTGACACTTGTTTTTAAGGGTCTAGGATTATTAACTTCATTAGCAGGGTGGTTTTCACATATCACTTGGATTAACACCTGCTTTAAGTTATTACGTCATTTCTGAACTGGATTGAGGTTTAGATTTTCATCAGCCGGTTGAGTATAGTATAATTTATATTTTTAAATTTTGTTATATATATATATATGGAATCATATAAATATTTTCTAAACTTTTAATTAATTAATTAACTAATATTTTAAATTGAATAAACTAAAATATTTTTTATATTTAAAATTGAATTAATTCATTTTTATTAATAATTGAAAATTAATTTATAAATATTAATAATTTATGTTATTACATATTTATATCTTTTCAATAATATAATATAAAAATTAATCTTTTAAATTGTCTTTTATTTCAATTTTTAATTAAAAAAGGAAACGAACTAGTAACTAAACTTATTCTATCCTATTTTTTGACGCATCAATTTAATAAATTAAAAATATCAACCCCTCACTGACAAGCCGCCTCCAGATGAATGCCCAATTTACAAAGAACCAGCAAATGACAAATATGTTGATTCCAAAATAATTTTTGTTCTGTTTCTAAGAATCGGATAAAAGTCAGGAAAAGTTTGGTGAAGAATTAGTTTGGACTTGCAATTTTTTTTTGTCAAAAATTTACTTTTGATTTATCTTATTAAAATTTATTTTTTTTATACTTTAAAGGAATCATTGTGGTAATTTATCTCTTAATGTTTGTTTATCATTGTTTTTTTCTTCCCAAAATAGTTGTATTTTTTACTTGCAAAGAAGATAACTTTAGTTCAGAAAACAATCAACATAATGTTACTTTGCCTCCTTTTTACTTTTCATAATGTAGACAAATTGATGAAAATCGAATAGCATTGAAATCAGTACTTGTTTTAGGCCAATAAACTTGCACGTTTGATGAAGTAACAAATCCTCCACGTGAGTATGAATACCCGTGAACTCTTCCATTTCTAGCAAGTGCATCAATTGGATTGAACAAATAGTGAACACATTTAGCTAGCTTTAGGTCAGGTGAACATACATGATTTGTCTATTTCTAGCAATAGCTTCATGTGTTGTATCCAACTTTATTCAATTACTTCATAGACATAACTCACTTTAAGTTTGGTCTCTCTTTTTTTTTGTCTTCATACTAGTTGTGGAAGAAACTATTAATGACCAAGAGGAGTTACAATGAACATTAGTAGAAATGGTTTCATTTGAGAGTAGACATCCAAACATGGTCCATGATAAAGTAACATGGCATTCCAAAATTTAGGATATGAGAATTACAGAGACATTTCCAGTGGGTTTGCTGGACTGATTGCAAGGATATGAGCATCATCATCCAACATCATACAAACCAAGTAAAAAATCATGCTTGGCTATGTCCCCCTCCTGTATTATTACCTGAGTTTATTATATATTATTGAAATGGTGCTCAAAGTGCTGCTATGCACTCAATTTCAATCTTGGCATCCATTGGCAGGGCAGCAACTTGATAGGTTGATCGAGCTGGGGAAGGTGAATGGAAGTCTGAAACCATTTTAAGCACAGTTAAATCATTATTGGCATCAGAACTAGCAGGAATTAGAAAGTAAAATTGCGGAAAAAAATGGTAAAGCCTTATCATTTCTACTAAACATATTCAAAGATCTTGTAACTAACACTTGAATCTTCAAATACAGAAAGTAAAGCTAGCCAGCTACAGTACAAACACGCTAACTGGTTATTTGCCTGAAAATAGATTAATTTTTACAGCACAATGTATTTATCATCAGAAGTGAATTTCATTGGTCAAGTATAGTGTAGCACATTTAGCAGTTGATTTGCACAAGGGTTTAATAGACTGCAATATTAAACAAATGGCTAATTACTGTTATCAAAAGAGATAACAATTGAAGTGCAAACGTTTAGAATAGTGGTCCTGGTTATTACAACTAAAAAGTCTATAATCAAGGCAACATCAAAATCACTACCATAGGACTCACATTTAGCATAGATCTCATTAACTTTCTTGAAGTCCTTCAAGTCAGCCAACCTGGAAGAAATAAACGGTATAAATATAGTTGTCTTCTTGCCAGAAGCACTCAATACAATTCAAAAGTAAGAGCAAATAATTCACACAATATTGTTGTCTTGACAACTGATGAGTAGTCAGAACCCCCAGATTTTAGTATCTCCCCCATATTTTTGAGAAGCTGCAACATGTAAATATTTTACAAATGTCAGTGACACAATCTGCCTCAGCACAGTGTACATTCATATCAATGCTACGTCAAAACAACATTGCTAGCACGTGTTACTGTTAAGTGAGACAGATCTAAATGCAACTATCACACAATGATTAATGACATTTAAAGAATGTAAGTAGCAAAGATTGAGTATATAGCAGTTCTCCACTTATGCAGAAAGACACAGTGATTGAGTAACGTACTTAGCATTAACAATGGTAAAATATTAGTATTCTTGTGATAGTTACTGATTTTGGGAGTCTGATAGGTTGATTTGGTTAGTAACAAGTAGGGGACTGGTAAGCTCAATGATCTGCTTACGTGGGCTGATTCTCCTTTTGTTAGAGGAGGGACTAGGTTTTAAATAACAAATGGGAGGGTAAGTTTGTCAGAGGAAAGAGATAGAGAGAGAACAAATCTGTTATATATCACAGTTCAGAGCGACAGAGGGTAGGAGATGTTTCCATTTTCAGTTTCCGCTTGTATAATGGTGTTTAAATAGGAGTTGTCCCAATCAGAGTCCTATGCCTTTAGGGGTCTTAATGGTTTAGGACTTGTACAAGTTATACTATGCTAATACTTGACCAAGATTATAAGTATACAAAAAAGTATTAGTGTTGTTCGATTTCTTTCAACTCTATTGATGATTTCTTATAGTCCTTTCTCACCCTACCTTTGTCCCAATCAAATTCTTCTCTTATAGAAGAAAAAGTATTAGAATGTGGTCCTCTACATCTTTCTTTATCAGTGAAATATACTAATAGTGATCTTTCCAACAATCAATTTAGAGGAAACTCCGAAAATAAGATCTTACAAAAGCTAAGTTCCCTTAAAAAAATCTGTTTTCTTTTTTAAATGATTAGGTATCATTGTAGTTTTACTAGCATATTTTAATCAATTCAAAGTTCTTTTCAAACTAGAAAAGTTAACTTAGCTTCATACACATTCAACCAAGTGACCATTCTAAATTGAGTACTTCCAAATAAGTATATAGGGAAGATTTCCAGTTAAAACATTGTGAACATTTGATACATTGAAAATTAGTCAACAATTAGGAGTGAAGTCATCCATCCAATTAAGCCACATCTCAAGCCCAACTTCTCATAAATGATCAATCAAACCTCATAAGCTCAAATCCAAGAGAAAACTGACAAATTACAAATACTAAGAAAGCTTCCCTATATCTCAAAATGAAAGGTTGCATGTTCATAAATATCTTAATGTACCTGCTCTGTCTGATCTTCAACATTATCAGAGATGAACTTTCCAGTCTGCATTAGAGACCAAAACATATATCATCAGTCCAACATTCAGCATGCAACTAGCATAAATACACAACTGCACACATAAGTAGGGAAAAATCAAATTGAAGAGTGAACTTCAGATGCATGATGTCAGACCTCGGGAACAAGGCCAAGAACACCCGACACAAACAGAAGGTTGTTGGCTTTGATTGCCTGAGAATATGGCCCCAATGCCGCTGGGGCCTTTTCAGTCTGAACAGCTTCCTTTACTATGCAATCACTGAGAAAGTTATTGACAGCTCAAGATTTCAACTAAGATAAAAATAACAATAAAAACTCTTTCACATGATTTCACTTTTATTACGTGTAAATTTTAGATTTATTTTACACATTGCATCATAGTCACGAAGTTCTTGTCAAAAGTCAAAGCTATAACCGAAGGTGTCAACTTGTTAGAAGTCAACAACAATTTCAGTGACTATTTGCATGCTCTAAAACTTTCCACAAACAAAAGCAATGCAACTAAATTGAACATTAATTCACGCTTAAAATTAAATATTTTTTTTACAATAAATAAAATTTGAAGAAAAAAACAAGAAAGCAATCGGATTTTACGGGTATCATTAGAGATGCTCCTGCACGCGAATGGCAGAGAGCGCTTAGAGGAACACGAACGCAATAGTGCGGCGCCGGCCGCCGTGGCTCCACCAATTCCGGCTGCCCATGATGCCCGCCGGCGAAAAGCGCCGCCGTTCATGGCCGGAATGTGGAAAATCCTTGCGGCGGAAAACGACGCCATCTCTCTCTCAGACAGGCCCTGTGAAATTATATAATTCTGGGACAAACGTTTTGTGCTCTGCTCTTAACGTTTGCAATGTCTTTTCAGTTTTCCGAAATTACCCTTAACTCGTTTAGATTGATTAATGGAGCTTCTTATTCTCACATCACACACCTTTTCTCTGTCTGTTCTCACACGTTTCTTTTTTCTTGTTTTGTTGTGTTATTTAATGAGTTTTATTAATTCATTAAAAATCAATAAATTGGTCTTTAATGGTCTGAAATGTTGATAATTTTTAATCTTTGAGAAAAATGAAATAATTATTTTAGTTTTTGAATATGTAAAAGTTTTATAGCACTATTGTGTTATCCGAATATAAATTAAAGCACCAATTTAAGAGTAAATTGTGCATTAGTTATAAATTTATAATATTGGAGACCAATTTGAATTTTTCTATATATTTAGAAATTAAATCAGATTTTCACTCTTTAAAAACAAGTAAATTTCTATTATTTTACATATTTTAATGATCAAATTGGTAATTTATCCGTGGCTAATTTTCATTAAGACTCTACCTAGTCATTTTTAATATAGTATTCGCTTTTAATAATTCTTTTTTTTTTTTTCATTTGAATACTTTAAATAAACTAAATTTATCACCACTTCGACTAACTACTAGTTAATTCTTTATATATTTTTTAACAAAAAGAATAATATTAACAACATTTTGCTTATATTTTCGCTTTTTTTTAATTATCTAAAATTATTAAAAAATGTTGATTCCGAAGCTGGAAGAATTAGAAATGGTGTTTTTGATACTGTAAAATACATTTAAACGTGTTAATCTTTTTATTTTTGTATTTTTTTTTAAGTTTGATCACTTGTGATATATCATGCATGATCATTTTAAGTAAATTATATGAGCTTGATAGATTCTTAAATATCAATTATTTTAGAAAATTTGTCAATAACCATTTAGTCTATTAAAAAAATATAATCGATATGTTCACACTTAAAAATTATTATCATAAGTAAATAATTGATTATGATTAAGAAATAATTGATAGTTTAGAAGTTTTAAAAAATATCACTAAGTTATTCCATGAAATGATGTTATTTTGTTTCTAATAAATTTCTAAAAACAATATAATCAATTATCATAAGTATTAATTAATTAAATATACTTTTTTAAAAAGATATATAAGTTTATTTTCGAAATTGAAATACAGACATTAGAAATTACATAGTTTACAAAGAAAATTCCAAGAATTATTCTCCTTTTTAAAATATCTTTTGAGTTTCATCAAAATGTTGGTGTAGTAGGTTTCTATATTTGATAGGTTTTTCATAAACTTCATATGTTTTAGTGAGTTGCATATTTCTTGTGATGAAATGTATGTAACTATGTCGTTTTTTAAGAATAGTAAAATAATTCTTTATAAGATTAACTGGATTAAAGTATATGTAGATTTAAAGATAATTAAATTTATGTTCATTATTTTTATTCTTTATGTATCTTATTGTTCTCTATTTCACTTTTATACTATCAAGATTGTATCTTAATTTAATTCAAAAATAATTTTTAAAAGTGGTAATTTTATTACAAGAAAACTTTTGAACCTATTCATCTTATTTTAGTTATTATTTCGCCTTTAGTTGGTTGATTACATTTTTAAATTAAGAGACTCATGCTTAAATTGGTGGTTTTTAATAAATATTAACAAGTAAAGAGAGTAGAAAAACACAATATCATATCAACTATATTATTAGAAAAAGTATTCAAAAATAAAAATGTGAGTTGGTAATAAATAATGAAATCATGTTATTTGAAGATTGTGGAATACTTATTTTTTTTTACTAAGTGGTATTTTTTTTTCAATATATATATATATATATATATATATATATATATATATATATATATATATATATATATAAACCATAAGAT
>Ga0099824_1005072_pt1 | contig 18712 bp, 11 predicted proteins | sample SiratrowhiteBW_FD_76837 | JGI IMG/M metagenome (GOLD analysis project Ga0099824, IMG submission 76837) | Root nodule microbial communities of legume samples collected from California, USA - Siratro white BW | ecosystem: Host-associated > Plants > Roots > Nodule | place: USA: California... | reverse complement strand
TTTAATTAAAGATGTTAATTTTTTTAAATATATACGTATTTGAAAGTAACTTCATATTAGCATACATCTTATATCATTTCAATTTACATAACACTTATTTTAAAAATACTATCTCTATAAGTATTATACATGTATTATTTATGCTGTAGACTCAAAGTATAATTTATTAAATGTTATAAAAGTAAATAATAGCCTCTCCTTTCTGTTATTAAAATTCATTAAGTTTATGAAATGAATAGAATCAAACAAACTTTGAATTGGAAACATGAGAGCATAGATTTGTTACAATGTGAAAGTGAATTTACCCTTTGGTTTAAGATGATCAAAAGGGTTTCCTTTTCCATGATGGTTTGTTGTTGCAGGAATGATGATAAACCCTAGATCATTGATGCCCTAATGGACTTCATTCATACTGCAATGATAGTGTAGGTAGCTTATGCGTCATTTTAGCAGTGAGGACATTTCAATTTTTCATGAACATGGAAAGTTTAGGTTGAAATGATGGAAGGAATTGTCGTTTATGAGAGTTAAAAGGGTGAAAACAAGAGTTATTACAAATGAGGATTCAAGAGGACTCTACCATTCTACAATGTCGGCTCAATTTCTCATCATATTTCCTCACAGACACACATCTTCACTGCAAAAATAATATCATTTTTATAAATAACATAATTGACTTAATTTGAATTGGGGAACAAGAACTGAATGGAATCTTTTATGTGAAAAAAGAAAAAAAAAGGAAAAAGGAGGAAAAAGATGAAAGTGATATTTCATTTACCTTACATTTGGCGTAGCAAAAAGAATAAAAAAATGAAGAGGATAAGCTAAAGGATGAAGCTGAGCTCCATAAGTTTCACCATTTGAATCCCTCACTTTTTCTTTTTGTTTTGGAAAAGAGCAAAAAAGGAAAGAAGCATGTAGGAGGTGAAGGAATTGAAGTTTTGTGTTGAATGAAATGGTTTATATGTGATGAAGGAACAATGTTGGTTTTGTTTTTTGGGATTTTTTGTGTACTACAATGGTCACAATCTCCCTTTTGTGAAACATAACATTTCACCTTCTTCATCTTTATGCACTTTAGCTCACTGTCAGTGCTACTTGATTCTTCAAGTTATGTTTTGGTACTAAAAGAATGTGCTCCTTATACACATTGAAATTAGTATTTACATCAAATAAAATCTGTTACGAACTGCATGCACTGTGGACCAACCTCCATGACTTTATGAAAAATAAATTACAATATTTCAATTTTTTAGCATAAAAGTAATAATTTTGTGATAAAAAAGTGTTATTATGAAATGTTATAATTTTTTATTTATATTTAGACCAATGCCCTAATAACACATCGATGTAGAAGATCGGTTACGAGGCTTATTACTAATAATAGACAAAAAGACTTATGAAAATGACCCTAAGTTTTTGATAAAAAAAGTATAGAGATATCTAAGATATAAAAAAAATACAAAGATATCTAAGAGTTATACTTAAGATTAAATCTTAGATATAAAAAAAAATATAGAGATATCTATAAGTGATAATTTTTTTTTTAAAACCTTAACACGACATTTAAGATATAAAATATATTGATTTAATCTTTTGGATAACCCAATTAAAAAGGAAAAAAAAAACTGTTTGAAGGGACTAATATATAAAATTTAAACTTCATATCAAAGCATTTTTGGATTGAAGAACTTTAATTATAATATTTTATTTTTCACGTATTTTTTAATATTTAGATACTAAGTCAAATGTATTTATGAATTTATTCCTTTTCACAATTTTTGTGTATTAAAAAATTGGAATGATAAATTTTAATTGTAAACTTTGCCTTAGGTTTATATAGATTAAAGGCTGGGTCAAGCAACAATAATTAAAGCATTGCATGACACATTGAGGACTAAAGTAATTAAACTATTAATTAATAGTTTGCAGAGACACCTGTGCACAGCACATGAATATAGTTAATTAATTAATATCTCAACATTATTATTGTTGAACTTAAAAAAATGAATTTAATCCAGAAAGCTTCTCACAGGCAATTTCATGATCCTTTGAGTATTATGATGTTAAAAAGGGAAACGGTTGGCAATTAGTGATGCATAATGATGTTGAATGGATTAAGGTATTGTGACTAAGCCCTTTGGATTTTCTTTAGTGAACATCTTTTGATGATGTCTACTGAAATTATTGAATTTTCTTTTTGAAAAATCCCATCTTTTGCTCTAAATCTTTTGGGTATTGGGAACATGGGGGTGGTAATTAGCTTCAAAGATTCAAAAGCTTTAATTTTGCCATGGTTTTACTTTTGTGTGACTTGACCAAAACTTTCACTAATTGGTTAGGTGAGAAGTCTTCAGAATTGCATTAATGAGAGGCCCTTCATTCCTTCAAAATTATAAAGTAATGAATATTTGTAAAACAGTCATAGTCATAAAAAAAAATGTTATTTTTAAAAGAATTTTATATATTTAACCTTGCTTTCTTATCAACACCATAAAAAATTTCTCTTGGGGTGGCTTGTAGATATAAACTATAGAGAACAGTTACTTGGTGGTTCCTAAAGCTTTGGTGCATCAACTTCTGACTCACCTCATGCCATTTGGTCCAATTTCATGGGTTGTTTTACTTTATCTAAAACAAAATCTCAATTATTAAAATTTATTATTAGTTTTCATGGGATTGATTGTACACCACATTCATATGTGTGGACTACACCGATGACGAATGGCACATTTGTGAGTTATTTTTGATTATTAAAAAATGTTTGTGTTTGTTTGTATCAATTAGTACAAAAGTTGGTGTGTAAAATGAAAATGCTTATTTTCCTATGTTGATGTATAAAATAAAGAAGAGATAATGACTCATGAGGACATAAAGGTTTTTGAAAATGAAGGGCATGTAGGACATGTGGGACATGATACCTAGTCGTCACCAAAACCATTTAGGGTTTTCTTAGGGTCCAGAAACACATTGTTGAAAGAGTCACTGTTGACAATGAATGTGTGGGCCACTAAATGGGTTTATGGATTGGGCTCATTTCATTTCATCTAATAAGGTATATTACTATGAGAAAATGGAGACTCTTATTAATTTCAGACCATGTGGGACCTAACACTGCATATTTATGCTCATTTCAAGTTCTTTCTGGATTCATTTCTTTCCACTTGCATTTCCAATCTGTGGCAAGCTCTCAGCCAGAGGTTTTGATTCAATCATTATCCAAAAGCATTCAATTTTACTAAAATACTTTATATTCATACCTGCTCTTACTTTGAACTCATTATTATTTGAAACATGCTTTTTTTTTTATTAGCTAGAAAAATATAACAATTGTAGAACTAAATGTAATTCAATGTTTTATTTGTGTTCTATGGCTTTGATAGGACTGCATTCGGACATGTCTAAGCAGTTTTGTTGAAGAAACTTTTTGACTTGGCTTGGCCATTATTTGTTTTTCAACTGTCGCAACAATCTCCTTGTTTCATTTTCATTGAGGGGCCAACATCATTTTCAAACAAAATTTGTCATTAGCAAGCTACTTTGAAATTAACCTTTTAGTTTTGAAAGTAGATTTATGAATGTATCAAAACTAAAGTTAGAAGACATAGATAACATGGACCTAAAAATGGACCATGAATGCCACCCTAATATGATGGGCCTGATAATGGGCCAATAATGTCATACTGGGCTTTTCTTCCTGCACCCCTAACCGCTAAATTTGGAAAGTTCAGCCTATATGAGCATAGGAGTATGTACAGTTCAATTGGACTTAATGAACATGCAGTTGAGTGTTCTGAGTATAAAATTGAGAAATGAACATATAATCACAAACCTCACCCTCACTCTCATAATCACTTTCAAGATCATTTTTAACATTAATATTATTTTTTCCCCCTCACTAACGTTGATTAACTGAAAGAAAAACAAGACAAAATTTGCACCTAACATAATTCATACATCAAGATAAACATTGTACAGAAAATTTTACAGGCACCTAACATCATTCATACATCAAGATAAACATTGTACAGAAAATTTTACAGGCACCAAATATTTGGACAAAATAATGAAAATGGAGAAATCGTCACTAATTGAAAATTAACAAAAAGTTGTTCTTTACAAAAAGTTGTTCTTTTTGTAAAGAAGAAAGCGAGAAAGCCATCGTATTTATTAAAAACATTTTAATTTAACTTAATCATTAATTTTTTTACTTCATAAATCATCTTAATGTAAAAATAATACTAAGAAATCATAAATACATGTGACCGCTTCTGTTAGAGTGAAGTGGTCATTTCAGTTCATTTTCTTTAAATTTATTTAAATTTGTTGCATAAAATGATAATTTTGGGTTTAAAAAATTATGTAAAAAATTATAATTTTTATGTATTATTTTTAGACTGAAATTGTCCTATCTCGACTACTAAAAGCTTCACCTTCTTAAAAAAATTAAGAAGTTAAACGAAAGCCGTCCTCAATGAGTTCGAGTACGAAGTAGTCCTTTGCCCTTTCTCAAGAGTGAACTCATGAACATGAGAATAATTTCTACCCACTTCTATAATTATAATTTTCTTCAAACAAGTAAATATTTTGGTGCACCATTTCTCAAAATAATTTCCACAGTTTATACATATAATAAGTTAAAATTACAGAAAATATTTTTGCAATTTCTCACAACTATTAATGTAATTTGCTAAAGTAGTAAAACATTTGCCAAAATAGTAAAACTGAAAAACAAGAATATGCATTATATTGGTATTACATAAATAAATATACTATTCAACGAGAAAGGAGTTTTTTTTTTACTATATTTCTTGATCACACAATAACCTTAAAGTGTACTATTCATACTTCTGTTCTACCCAAAGATACTAGGTCCAGTGGGTGGCCTTATATCCGGCGGAGTACTCGGCGGCGGCACAATCTCCGGTGGCCTCGGCGGGTCCACTTCCGGCGGTTGCTGTGGCACCTTCTCCGGCGGCTTCGGCAGCGGCGTGTCAGTCCCGGGTGGGGTCAGAGGCGGTTTTGGAGCATCGGGTTTCGGATTCGGGTACGGGCCAGGATCCGGAACTGTGACTATTTCGGGCGGTACATTCGGGTCAATTTCCGGGTCACGGGTAGGAAAGACGGGTTGCTCAGTGGGAACGGGAGAAGGTTGAATTTTTGGCAGGGAAGGGATCTCGGGTGGGGCCCGTGGCGGGTATTCGGGTATTTGATTCGGGTTAGGGTTGAACATGGTGATTTTGGTGGTGTTTGCGAGGGAAATTGAGGACAATGGAGTTTTGGAAGCGAAAAGGGAGTGGGGAGAGAGGGGAATAATTAGGGTTCTTATCTTGAGGGTTTGTGAGAGAGAGGATGAGACTAATGTGGACATGGACGAAGAAGACATTCTGTTCTGTGAGTTTTTGTTTTTGGTTTTGGTTGTTCTTGAATGGCTTACATGAAATAATAAAGTTTGCATTGCATGGGGAAACAGATGTTAGTATTTAGAACACTCCAACGCACCATGGGATGCTCTTTTGCATGTTTTTCACTCACCACGTGGCAAATGGAATCCTCACGTGTAATCCATCTTAGGTCTTCAAAATTATTTTTACTTATTCATCATATCTTTAACTTCTCCAGAATATCTGTACAAAATATCTTCTAAGATTTACTTTTCATAAGTACAGTGAAAATATTAGACCCATTAATATATTAATATAGATATTCAGGAGACAAAAAAATTGTCTCATTAATATTAGGAAAAGCTTATTATTAAATGGATAGGTCAGACTTTGAATAGATTGTGACTTTTTATTTTCTTTGAGGTATGTTGGATAGGATTTGGTGAAATCTATTATCCAACCTACTAAAGATATATTGGATTGAGTTAATTTAAGTTTTTATATTTTATATGTTTAATCTGATTCCACCTAACACATTCTTAAGCGGATTAAGTTAATTGGGTTAAATTTTTCAAGTATACATCTGATTAAAAATAATACAATATTTTATAAAAGTTAATTTAAGATTTCAAATCAATCGATAAAAGTTATAATTAAAAAAAATATAACATAAATTATTCATAACAAAAGTAAGAGTACTCATTACTTAATCCATACAAAAGTGGATTAATTTTTATTGGATTGAGTTTAACTAATCATATATGACATCAAACATAATTTAAGTGAGTTATATTAGGTTGAATTGAGTTATCGGATAACTCAACCTCAACCTGACGAGCATTCAAACTTTTGTCTACTTTTTAAAATATATTATAATTTGTTCATTCGTAACAAATAGATAAAGTTATTTTTATCCAACTTTAGAAAAGTAAGTTAAATCATCTATTGATTTGTGATTTTGTTTGTTTGTCAATCTTAACTCTTTTATAAAATTGGTTTAACAAAATATATTTAAAAGTTGTTTGACTAAACAAAGGCTTCTATCCACTCTTTGAAAGTTGTTTAATACATGTGAAAAATAACTAATTTAAACCACCACTTTTGCCAAATATAAAACAATATCACACCTCAGAGGCAATATTAAAAGGTATAAAGTAAATAAAGTTGCTAATCACTTGAAATCATGTCATTTACTATAAATAAACCTTTTCTCTCATTTTCAAGAAGGACTCTTTGATAATTGTTTTAGCTTTGAGGATTTATTATGATTTAGAGTTTTACTAAATAAATGTAAATCCTTTTAAATTGTGATTTGAAGAAATAAATTTATATGGATCAATTTGAAGACGTTTTATCTATATGGCAGAAAAATAAGATGTGTGAATTTAAAAATCAATATATGAATTAAAATAAATTTCATGACCATGATATCTTAAGTTTAATAATACCATATTGTTATATAATTTTGTAAAGAATGTTGTTGGTTGGTATATTTACGTGAAAGTCAGTGAAAACAGATTTATAATTTTAATTTTATATGTTGATGATATTTTTATTTGTTACTAATGACATTAATATGTTAGGTGGTGTAAAAAAATTTGTTTTAAAGATATGAGCAAGACATCTTTTATATATCACAAATACTATTGAAATCAGTAATATATATATATATATATATATAAGATATTAAAGAACTTTAAGATAAAAAAATGCTACTAGGAATTGTTCAAAATACAAAAAAGTGACAAATTTAGTTAAATGTGATATCTTATAAATTTCTTAAATAAAATGAAATTCATTTCCTATGCATCAACAGTAGCTTGATGTATGCCCAACCATATTTTCAGTCAAATATCAACCCTGCCATACAAATGTTAGGCTGATATCAAATCAATAATGGAAAGCTAGTGGTTACAAAATTTTGATTTAAAATTTGATACTGTTAATAGTATAATTAGATTGTTGAGGATTTATTATGATAATTTTAGAACTATTTCTTTATAAAAATAATAAATACTCAAAAGGATCAAAACACATGAATTTAAAACATTTATCATGTAAAAATGAAATAAAAAAACGAAAAGATATATATTGGTACAAATACTAATTAATGGTTTATTGTCTGAAATTTTTATTGTTCATGTTGAAAAAATATATATTATGGACAACTTTTTTAGTTTAATTAAGTTAGATAATTTGTAATACATTAAAGATTATATAACGTAAACTCACTATTATCCAATCATATAACGTTACTTGAATAAGGATGATAACTTAATTCAATTATGTTTCATAGTTAAAATTTAATATTAAAAATTTTAAAGTTTTTACATAATATATCAAATTATTTTTAATTTAATAATCTCTAATTTAATTAATAAAATGACTTTAACACAATAATATATTATGTGTCATGATTGTGAGATCTTAAGTGTATTAAGTTCATGAGAATTATTTTAGATATATTAAAATAAAATCCTTATATTCTCACATTACTAAGGATATAATACTTTGTTAATAAACCATTGAATTTTTAAATTATTTAAATAGAAGATTTAAATACCGAAAAAATCATATTATAATTTTTTTATCTCTCTAAAAGCTACATTCGTTTAAAAAGAAAAAAGGAATTCCTCACAAACAATGTCGTATTACCGTCAAAACTATAAAAAAAAAAAAGAGAAAAAGAAGATATGAATTATGTTTAAAGAACATTTTTAAAGCAATGTAAAACGGATTCAGACAAGTTATTAAAGATTTTTTACAAAATAAATATAAATAAAAAATAGAACATAATAAGAAATATATTTCAAAATATAATTTTGTTGAAGGATGAATGAAGGGAGATTACATAACAGATTGATGTAATTAGTTTAGAATTAGTTGAGGTCCAAACCGTATTTGCCTTAACCGCTTTCACGTGATTTCTGTTTGCTTTAATTTGCTTCAACGTACGCAGCGTGACATGCATTGCAAGCAGATCCAGTGTCACAAAAAGTGATATATATATATATATATCAATAAAAATTATTTTCATGAGTTAAAAATATATAAATAAAAATAAATTAAAAAGAAAAAGAAACTAATTTGGAAGTTTGGAAAAAGTTTATAGAATACCCTGATACGTTTGGGTTCCTTCCTTGAAGACAAAGAAAATGTCCCTCACTTTTTAAAAAAAGAAAAATTAAATATTCCCATTATTCACATTCACCGTAATTCACATTCACCATTTTACCCTTCTGTCTCGTTCCAACACCGTATAAATATTCCCAACGTCACATTCCACGTTCACACTTTCACTCTTTCTCACTCACTCACTCGAAACCCATTTCCGTTAACGATCTTCTTCATGCACTTCGGAACCTGTGCTGCGGCTGCACCACACCGTTGGTTGCACCTGCACCAACATCACCGAAACAGAGAATGGACGCGACTCAGAGCGATGGCGCGTGGAGGAGGAGAAGGACCAAGACAAGACGGAGACACTTCCTACTTGGACATGTGGAAGAAGGCGGTCGAGAGAGAGCGGAAGACCACGCACTTCAAGACCATTTCCGAGCGCGTGGCCTCGACGCGCCACCACGGCGCTGCAAATGACGATTTGGACAAGAAGACCACCGAGTTCCACAAGCTTCTCCAAATCCCTTCCGAAGAGCGCGACCGCGTTCAGCGGATGCAGGTCATCGACCGCGCGGCCGCCGCCATCGCCGCCGCCAGGGCACTCATTCATGAACGCGGTAACGCCGGTTCCGGCGACGAAGCCGACCCCGACGAGCCACAGCGCGGTACAACCGAATTACCTGTTTCGATCTCTTTCGCTTCTTTCTTTCTTTCTTTCAGTCTTTGATGTTATCACTAAATAATCAAGAAAGATAATTAAAAATCAAGAAAATGAAGATTTCTAATATTTTACTTTTTGTAATTAAATTTTGGCTGCACTTTCTTTTTCTGTCAGTGTTAATAATCTTGGAATAAGGACGCGTTCTTTTATTTTAATAAAGATCGGGAAAACTGTAATAAGGAAATAAATGCTTCTGTAGCATTGAGGTTTGGTTTGTGAATTGCGTGGATTTCGAAGTTTACAATATAACGTGCTGTGAAGATTCTGTTGCTGGATTTTCTTAACTAAGAAATGGAGTGGTTCAATTTTGTTTTATATCTAAATGAAGATGTCATTATTGATTTCTGTATTTTAGTTATCGAAATTTGAAGTTAGCATTGAAATTGAGGTTACGTGGTGCGTTAATTTCGCATTTGAAGTTTTTAATATAATATTCTGTGAATATGCGATTGCTGATTTTCTTGTTTATTTTATTCCATAAGGAATTGATATTATTCTTGGGAGATGTTGTTGATTCTAAGTGTTGAATTCTAATGTATTGGTTTATTCTTTTTTTATTTTATTATTATTATGTGATAGAATTGGGTTCCGGAAAAGGAGTGCAGAGTGGGGGTATTGCTGTGCAAGAGTCAGCAACTCAGGGAAATGGTGTGCCTGGCCCTGATTTTTGGTCCTGGACTCCTCCCGTGGAGAGCGATGCTCCCACAGATGAAGGCAGTGGGTTGCAGTTAAATCCCAAGCCTTCTGTTCGTCCAACATTGCCCACTGCAGTCGTGGAGAAGGAGCGGACACCACAAATTCTCTCTATTCCATTTGAGAGTTTACTTTCTAAAAGCGAAAATAAAGATACTCTTCCACCGCTTCAGTCATTTTTAGAGGTTGAGAAAGCGGAATCTGCAACTGAACCAGAGTCACATTCCTTGTCGCTTTCCGTCGAAGAGGAACAGATACTTGGTGAATCGTCTTCGGGCTATGCCGAAGAAGCAGCACATGCCCTTAGTGAGGCCGATAAATGGTCACCTCTTGGAGTGAATGCGGATGGATCAAGATGGTGGAAAGACACTGGAATTGAGAGAAGACCAGATGGCGTGATCTGCAGATGGACAATGACCAGAGGTGTTAGTGCTGACAAAGAGATCGAGTGGCAAGAGAAGTACTGGGAGGCTTCTGATGATTTTGGCTACAAGGAACTTGGTTCTGAGAAATCTGGCCGTGACGCGAATGGAAATGTTTGGCGTGAATTTTGGAGGGAATCCATGGGTCAGGTTAGCAAAATTTGACACATTTTAATTTGCATATAAGTAGCTTTCTTATAGTGTCTCATATAGTCTGCTGAAATATGATTTCCGCTCAAACTGTGTAATTGGTGTCTAATGTAATGTACCTTGCCAATTATTGATGCGTTAGTTGTAGTTGTAGCCACAGCACTAATAGGTATTGGACAACAGATTCGTTCTTCCATTTCAGTAAAATCAGATTAATCATACAAAGTATGGTTTTCGCATGCAGGAAAATGGGCTTATGACTTTTGAGAAAACTGCGGACAAGTGGGGAAGTAATGGTAAAGGTAATGAGTGGCAGGAAAAATGGGGGGAACGCTACAATGCCGCTGGTCAATCGGAAAAATGGGCAGACAAGTGGTGCAGTATTGACCCAAACACACCACTTGAACCAGGGCACGCTCATGTATGGCATGAAAGGTAATTGCCAAGAAAATTATATTAGAATTTGAATGCTCTTTTTAAAGTATTTGGTTCTCGCTGATTAAAATGTTTAATAATCCATTGGAGTGTATGTTTGTTCATGGGGCTCCTTCGCCTGCAAATGATACTTTGCACAATTTTGGGAGCATTAAGAACTCTGAACATGATGACTCGGACTGAATTATTGTCAGCTCATTTTGTGTTTGATGCCATCAAGCAAAATATTGTAGTCGGCAATATATTTGTATGAATTCAAGAAAATGGATTTTCAAAGTCACAGTGTCAACTCTGTCTAAGCTTACGGTTTCACCAGTATTTTAGAAATATTTTTCGAACAAGATGTTCTAAGCTTTATGCAATTTGTTTTTTCCTTGAAGCTTGATTTTTTGGCATGATATAAAAGGTGAAAGAATATATTGTTTGCTTGCATTGAATTGTGTGAGTGGAGTGTTTCTGCTGTATGTGATTTGAGAATTCCATGTTGAGGTTTTGATGAAGAGAAATGGTTTTGGCAGGTGGGGTGGCAAATATGACGGGTATGGTGGGAGCATAAAGTACACTGACAAATGGGCTGAACGGTCAGTGGACGGTGGATGGGAGAAATGGGGTGACAAATGGGACGAAAACTTTGATCCAAATAGTAATGGCGTGAAGCAGGGGGAGAGCTGGTGGGAAGGCAGGCATGGAGAACGCTGGAACCGAACCTGGGGTGAGCAACACAATGGGTCTGGTTGGATTCACAAGTACGGTAAGAGCAGTTCTGGGGAACACTGGGACACACACGTTAACGAAGAAACCTGGTATGAGAAATTCCCTCATTATGGCTTCTTTCACTGCTATGAAAACTCCGTCCAGCTCAGGCAAGTTCCCAAACCATCCGAAATTCTGGAAGCTCCCAAACCATCTGAAACTCTGGAAGCTCCCAAACCATCTGAAATTCTGGAAGCTCTCAAACCATCTGAAACTCTGGAAGCTCCCAAACCATCTGAAATTCTGGAAGCTCCCAAACCATCTGAAACTCTGAAAGCTCCCAAACCATCTGAAATTCTGGAAGCTCTCAAACCATCTGAAACCCTGGAAGCTCCCAAACCATCTGAAACCCTGGAAGCTCCCAAACCATCTGAAATTCTGGAAGCTCCCAAACCATCCGAATCAGAAATACGCGAAGTTTGATTAGCCAAAACCATCTCAAAACACGCTAACTACTTGTAGGATGATTACCGTCTTTTTCCTGGTTTCCAATACAATACAGAAAGATATATACATTCATATTTCACTCGTACAATCTGTTTTCACTCCTTGAATTACACACGTTTCATAATTGTTTCGTGCAAGTTATGGCAGTAATATCTGTTTAAACATGGATACGTTAAAGAGATACATCTTGTCAAATTAAAGAGAATATTATGGATACAAATTATTAAAATAGTGTTTATTGATAATACAAAATCCGAAAATGAAATTTAAACTAAGATTGATTAAACTTATAATATTTTAAAAATTATGTAGGTTGATGTATGGTACTAAACTAGTAAATACATAAAATCAAAAAAGCTTGTAATTCAAGTGGCAAGCATCAGCTAGCGCCAGAATGGATGTGTGGTGCATATCCACCAATCTGTCTTTCTCTCGGACCGCATAATCCTTACTCCTCCAACAATTTTCTCTCCCTGCTCCAGTGCTCCTATTCCTGTCCTGTTTTCATGACATAAACCATCAACAGTTCCTTTCCACTTTGGTAACAATTCCACACGCAATGTGCTATTCATTCCACCTGTAATATTATTACCCTTTCTTCGTACACATCAGTCATGGCCTCCTTAATGCTCAGTGGAGCTCAAAATCCAAAGCTCATCACTGGCTTAGCCTCAACTGGTGTTAACTTCAAAGACAACTGCTTCTTCAAGAAGGGTGTGGTGTCTCGTAACAAGTTCAGCGTGAGAAAAAACATGACACCCAGATGCAGCATCTCAGCCTCTAGGCCTGCTTCTCAGCCTAGGTTCATCCAGCACAAGAAGGAGGCATTTTGGTTCTACAGGTTTCTGTCTATTGTGTATGATCATATAATAAATCCTGGGCACTGGACTGAAGACATGAGAGATGAGGCGCTGGAGCCTGCCGATCTCTATAGCCGTAACCTGAGGGTGGTGGATGTTGGAGGTGGAACTGGCTTCACAACTCTCGGAATAGTGAAGCATGTGGATGCCAAAAATGTTACAATTCTTGACCAGTCACCCCACCAGCTTGCCAAAGCTAAGAGGAAGGAGCCCCTCAAAGAATGCAAGATAATTGAGGGTGATGCAGAAGATCTTCCATTTCCAATTGATTATGCTGATAGATATGTTTCTGCTGGAAGGTAACAACAATATTGGCTTTGCCACTTTTTATTTACCTTTAAAATCAATGGTGGAAGCATAATTTAGAGTGAAGCGACACTTTTTTAGTGGGGGGCCATAAAATAATTTTACATATAAAACATTCTAAATGATAAATCGACATCCTGTACAATGTTAGCTAGTGTTAGATGTTTCGTGTTTATGACTTCTGAATTATTGTTACAAATCTATGGATCAAAGGACATCAAACTCATAAGAGGTAAACAGCATATTGATATCTATGAGGTAACTTATTGAATTGATTGAAATAGATGAGAAAATGAAGTACAAATTCTCCTATTTATAGATCTTATATCACCTCTATCCACATATAGGTAGCTTCATAAGAATCTAATCAGTCATATAGTCTAATAATCATGATTGTTGTTCAGTATTGAATACTGGCCAGACCCGCAGCGTGGCATTAAGGAAGCGTACAGAGTGCTGAGGATAGGGGGGAAAGCTTGTGTTATTGGTCCTGTCCACCCAACATTTTGGTTGTCTCGGTTCTTTGCAGATGTGTGGATGCTCTTCCCCAAGGAGGAAGAGTACATTGAGTGGTTTAAAAAGGCTGGTTTCAAAGATATTGAGCTCAAAAGGATTGGTCCAAAATGGTATCGTGGGGTGCGTAGGCATGGTCTCATTATGGGTTGCTCAGTCACAGGAGTGAAGCCTTTCTCTGGAGACTCTCCCCTCAACGTATGCATACTATTGCTTTTTCTTTCTTCTCCCTTTTTCACTTTAATATTCACTTTCCTCAACGTATGTTTTGATTTGGCTTTATCCAGCTTGGTCCCAAGGTAGAGGATGTAAAGAAGCCAGTAAATCCACTGGTGTTTCTTTACCGGTTCATCCTCGGTGCAATTGCATCCACTTACTTCGTACTAGTGCCAATCTACATGTGGATCAAAGACAAAATTGTTCCAAGGGGCATCCCCATTTAAGATTGGAAAAAGTAGGATGCTCCACTTTTCCATCTATACATCTCAAAACAACTGTTTCTGAAGTGTGAAGGATGACAATTCAACATCTTACTTAGGAGGAAAGAGTTGCTTCTATTTGACATGCTTCAAAACCATTAGCTTAGTTATCTGTTTTTGTTGGAGAGGATTTCATAGAAGCAGAAGAGGTGCTGATTTTAATTTGTATTCCTCATTTGGCAAAGAAATATAGAATGTGTGATGCGCTAGCCTCCTGTTCAATGAACCATGTCACGGTGACTAAAATGTTGGCTTCTTTTTTGCTTTGTTTTGTACCAAATGGCCAAGACATGGTAATTATGAATACATTGGAATATGATTGATTTAACTCATGTGTATGTTTGAGGATGATTTGTTGGAAATGTCGAGTCAACTAAAATTGTTAAAAATATAATTAAAATATAACTTATTAATTGCTGTAAAATATTTTATTTTTATTTATTCTAATAATTTTTAAATGAAATTGTCTCAAAATAATAAAAAAGCCACGGTCTTTTCCATATAGTATTTCAACTGAAAATATTTTTGTCTAGATGGATGTAAGAAGATAAGCATATATAACTCTTTTATGACCCAACAGCGTACATGTTTATATAAAAGAATATTTTAAATTGTTAGTAAAAATTCTTGGTTAGTATACTTTTATTTGGTAACGACTGTGAAAATTACACCTTATATTCTATAACTCAACATGTAATATTGTTTTTATTTAAATATGTTGTAATTTCTTTAAATTTAATTATGAGCATTTTGAAAGTATACATGTGTTAAAATAACTCAATAATTTTATAATTTCTAACCAATTAGAAACAGGTCGGAAAAACCGACATGACTAAAAATATTCATACTAATAAAAGTATAATTGGTCTATACATCTTCTATTACCAACAAAAGTTAAAGGCTAGATGATTCCCATTCTTTTATATGCTCCATCATTTTACAAATTGTTGCTTGACCAAGAAAAGTTATAATATTTATTAATTACCTCTCAACTTAGATTGATTGTCCGGAATAATCTTCTAGATTTCAAAAAGGTGTTAGCCTTGTTTGAATTGGAAAGTACAGCCATTCCATAATTGTAAGTTAATTTGGTTTTCTATTTCTTGATATCATGAAACAATTATTGGCAACTTTCCACTTTCTACTGTGTTCAATTCTTACTGTTACAAAAACAATTTTATTAATATTCTACATCAATAGCTAATTAGAATTGTTATCTTTTACCTACAATTAATATTTTCCAAAGTATTAGCAATAAATAAAAGTTTGTTAATTAAACGAAGTAAAAGACTAAAATAAGTAACAAAGTTACATACTCACAGAAATACTACATGGACTTACTTTATTTAAAAAAAAATTATAGTAACTAAAAGTATATTTAACTTAGTTATTATTATAATCCAAACGGAAGTTTTGACCCTTCCAATGAAAGTACATTACATGCCATTTTTTTACCCTTTGGAAATTAATTAGAAGAATAGTATGCGTGTTTTTCTAATTCTCAAACCGCGTTGAAAGCGATCAATTCGTTCAACGACACGCCTAGCATTGATGAAAGCTCTTCGTCACATAAAATTCATAACTATGACATTCAATCTTTAGAAAAATATTTAGTTTGTTTTCTTTGTAAAACCATTTTCTATTATGATTTTATATCAATTTTAATATTTATTTAATGAGTTTATTTTATTTTCTTTATTAATTACCCCTAGATACTAATCCCCACAGTTGCTAATCTCTCTTAGCCTTTGAATGGATGTCAAAACATTGTGTTCCCTAAACATCAAACCCTTCCAGCTGTCCAAATTTCATCCCCAATATAATATATCCCCAATACAATAAACAAATATGAAACCCATTAAATCTACACTCACCCATCTATTTTCTATAGGAATAAATACACAAAATCCTATATAGATCTCAATAATTTTTTTTTAAATTTCTTTAATTATTCATTTTCTTATATAGAAATTATTGTGACATTATATTATGAATATTGAAGTAATGATCTTTTAAATTGAATTTAGTCACTTGGATAAAGATGAAAGAAGAAGGGTTAGAATATGATGATTCTTTTTTCCTTAACAAAATCACAAATAGACAACACCACAGTCATCAACGTGGTTTGACTAGCATACTTTTTTTTTTTGAAAAGGAAAAGTTGTAATTCAAAAAGAAATATTGTGATTAAGGCTTTCCACACTTAAACTAGCCTCTACAAATACCCCAGTTAAGGTTCAGCTACCTATATACACCACACATCAATCAATTCCTCTCTCTCTCTCTCTCTTGCATTTGATTTGAAGCAGAAACACACACCATGGCAGATGTTCTGAGTGAAGAACAGATTGGTGAGATCAAAGAAGCCTTTGGCTTGTTTGACAAAGATGGGGATGGTGAGTTCCTCCTTAATTTATCTATTATTTTCACCAAATGCTTTTTCTCTTTTTCACTTTTAATTCAAAATCCCTTCCTTTCATCACTCATCACATCACAAACAACACCTTCACATATATGTTGCATAACATTTTCTCATATTACACCTCCTACTTCATATATTTCTTTTCTCTTTACCTCAAACTCTTTTATGGTCTCAAAGATATTACACTAACCCTTTATACATTACAAAATAGATAAACCAGTTTAATTTGCTTCATTTTTCATTTCTATCAGAAACATATGCAAAAAAACACCACTGTTCATTTCAGAAATATAGCAGTAGTAAGTTATATTTGTTATGTTATATCTAGTAATAATGGTTATGTTTATGTATGTTGAATTAACAGGGTGCATCACTGTGGAAGAATTGGCCACTGTTATCCGATCACTGGATCAGAACCCCACAAATGAAGAGCTCCAAGATATGATAAACGAGGTTGATGCAGACGGCAATGGAACCATAGAATTTGTTGAGTTTTTGAACTTGATGGCCAAGAAAATGAAAGCAAGTATATTATTGTACTCTTATTTGCTATATATAGTTCGAAAGCATGATATTACATTTTTTGCAAAGATTATAACAATATCCATCTCATTTTTCTCATTCAGGAAACTGATGCAGAGGAAGATCTCAAAGAGGCTTTCAAGGTGTTTGACAAAGATCAAAATGGTTACATTTCAGCAAGTGAGGTATATATTATATTTATATATGAACTTTTGATTCTTTCTATTCACTTTTTATTGCAATTTTCTTTCTTTGACGGCAATGACAAATCAAAGCATTCTAAGGGTTTCTTCAAACTTGAACAAAAAGAAAGTAGGGTCAAGATGTTGCTACGTGCAAACTAGATTCCAACTCATGAATCTCTTCTCTTTTGTATTTATGTTCAATATTTTTCTATAAATGTGCGTTTACTTTTCTGGCTACGTAGCAGAAGCTGCATATGCAGCTTTTCTTTTCTTATAAAATTTCCACGTCAACTTTCAACCCATCTTAGTCAACTTTCTTCCTTCAATTATTGATATTCATGCGGTGTCACTTTTTTTTTAATATTTTGAATTCATATATGCATATATGAAAAAAGAGTTAATGAAATTTATCAATAACTTCGAATTAAAAGAATAAAAAATCAATAATCTTAGAATGCAAATGATATAAATAAAGGTATCTATGCATAATTTTAATATTATTATTAAAAATGGAAAGAAAGGGCATGACAATGAAAAAGGTTAATTAACTTCGCATGCACATTCAGACAATGCTTTTGTACCTTTTTGAAAAAGGATTAGCAGTTTGTTTTTTGAAAAAAAAAAAGAGCCTTAGGTTTGACATTTGCAAGAGAATCTTGCTTTTCAGTTTTCACTCTCTTAATTTATTAGTATTAACTAATGACCATAAATGCTTAAAAACAAATGCCTATATATTAAAAATCCAAAAGGATAGTTAACTGGGTTCTTCTTAGTGAATTTTTTTTTTTCTTTTAAAGGCTTATAAATAAAAATTATAATTGGAAGAAATTTCTACTGAAATCATTAGTCAAATCTTCAGATGTTAATAAAATGGGTAAATTTTGTCCCAATAATATAATTATGAAAAAAAATAAATTAAAATCCTTTCTTTGTTATGCAGTTGAGACACGTTATGATCAATCTTGGTGAGAAATTAACTGATGAGGAGGTGGAGCAGATGATTAAAGAAGCAGATTTGGATGGTGATGGTCAAGTTAACTATGAAGAATTTGTGAAGATGATGATGGCAATTGGATGAAACTTTCAAACAACATCTTTATTATTGGAATTCATTTGGGTCCAAAGTCTCTTCTCCACCAACAAATTAATATGTCTTCTTATTAATGTTTGTTGTACTAATGTAGCACATACATATATGCATGATGTGAATGACCAATGTATTAGGGTCACATCTCATATATACCATTTCATTTGTTCAAAACTCCGACCCATACTTTTTTTTTTTTTTTTTTTTTTTTTT
>Ga0099824_1005071_pt1 | contig 18716 bp, 7 predicted proteins | sample SiratrowhiteBW_FD_76837 | JGI IMG/M metagenome (GOLD analysis project Ga0099824, IMG submission 76837) | Root nodule microbial communities of legume samples collected from California, USA - Siratro white BW | ecosystem: Host-associated > Plants > Roots > Nodule | place: USA: California... | reverse complement strand
CATACATCAAATCGGAAAATTCTTCTGTTCGTCGTCGACAACGTCTAAACCCCAAATCAACTACTCTAATCAGCAATATCACTTACTAATTGCTAATAAACACCAAAAATTACTTACTTATTGTTTGTTTTAAGGATTAATCAAAGATTTGAAATGACAACCGGATGACATACTCATCCGGTTGTCATTTTTTTTGAAATGTGAACCGGATGGGTGTGCCATCCGGTTCTTATTTTTTTGCCCGTACGAAGTGGATGGGTGTGCTGGGGTATTTATAGAATTAAAAAATTTGTATTAGGATGCAGGAAGCGTGTATTAGGGTGCAGGAAGAATTTGTCCGCAGTTTTTCTTTAATTGATAATTCTTTAAAATTGATGTCTGACTATAACTTACAAAAGATAGATAAAAAAGACTTGAATTATATTTTCTTTTCAATTAAAAGAATAACAAGTTGAAATTATATAAAAAAATTAATTCAAAATAAGGCGCTACAAGTTGAATTGATTTGATTAAAATTTAAGACGTAAAAGTAAATTCCATACAAATTCATGTTGACAATAATAATTTTAGTTTAAATAATGATAAATAAAATTTATATTAATTAAATAAAAAATAAATTAAATTAAAAGGACACTAAAACAGTTAAAATAATAAATAAATATGTATATATACATATCTTCACATTTGTTGTTATATAATAAAAAATGGTTATTGTAATTAAAATAACCTTTACTGTAGTAGCTATAAGGGAAAAAAAAAAATCAATAAAAGTAAAATTGTAAAAAGGGACGTGGAAAATAAAAATTGTCAGTGCAAGTATAAATATACGCTCAATGTGTCAACATTTTATAGTAATAAAATTATATAAACAATTTTCCCAACAAAAACAATTATTGGTATTTATGCAGTATTTTTAGAACAGAAGCCTAGATTATTTGGCAAAAGAAAAGAAAATTCATTGCTTAAGGTGGAAGTTTATTTGTTAGGGTGAGGTAAAGAAGAGAAAAATAGAGGGACTTTTGGTATAACATTGCATAGCATAGCTGTTTGTGGCATCGCTCTCCCCCGCTGCCATTCCCATTGCGGTGTGATCTGCAGGTGCAACAAGAGCGAGCAAGATCCGCGTGAACATAAAAATGGGGACTCTGTTGGGCCCATCGTCTTCCGCTCAGTTCAAGATGAGAGTCACCAACACGCCTTCCAGCGACCTTGTTCTCACCAACCTCGCCTTCTGCTCCCCCTCCGATCTTCGCAACTTTGCCGTCCCCGGTCACAAAAACCTCTACCTCGCCACCGTCGCCGATTTCTTCGTCTTATCTCTCTCATATCCTTTGTCTGCAATCTATTGCACTTTATTCATTTTTTTTTAATTTAATTATTATGTTTCACAACTGCGTAGAGTGGATTTGTTACTTGTTAATTTATGTCATTCATTATGCCAATGCCGAATAGTGGATGTTATTTCGTGGATTAACTGGATTGATGATTCTTTTGTGGCCTTAACTGAGAGATACTGCTCATGACAACATAGGCAGCGACCAGATTGCGTTGAACTCCATTCAACGCCGGTGTGCCAGAGTTTCTACTGGTGATTCCGTACAATTGACACGGTTAGTTTGCTTTAATTTGTGTTTTTCGATCTGTAATTAAGTGTTGACGATTATTGACTTTGGTTCTTTATTTCTTTCTTCTGATTGCTGTTGCTTTAAGATTTGTGCCTCCCGAGGACTTCAACCTCGTACTCTTAATCATTGATTTGGAATTTGTTAAAAAGGGGAATAAGACTGAGGAGGTATGTTGATTTGAAAAAGTGCTCGTTGTGTTGTATTCAATTTGTTGCTAATTAGGGTGGTGTGGCATTAAAATGGTTGTTGTTTCTTTGTCTTGTAGATTGATGCTGTTCTACTGGCTAAGCAACTTCGGAAGATATTTTTGAACCAGGTAGGGTCTTTGCGAGGTTATTTGGGCCTTTAACTTGGTTAATAATGGTGGTGTTAGTTATCATTGATTTGATACCTTTTGATATTAGCATGCTTGATTTTAATGATACTAATTGCGGAGTTTTATTTCAAAAATTTATTGACTAGATTGATTACTATTGGACAGCAGAAAAGGAAAAGAAAATGTTTTCTGGTTGTTGAATGGCTTCTTTTGTTATTATTTACATTTCCCAGGAAATTACTGCATAGTTGTATTTTTTGCATAGCTACTAATATCCTATTTTTATTTGATTTTTGCAATTACTTTGAAATTAAACTTGTTCACTACAACAAAAGCATTTCCTTTATTAGTAATATGTGGATGTTGTTTCGTTTATTGTTTTTATTTTTTTTCTTAATCGTAGGAGAATAGTTTTCTATTGAGGAAAGATAGGGGCAGGGGCGAGGTAATAGTTGGCTGATAGGGGCGAGGTAATAGGGAAAAGAGGCGTTCTCTTATTGTGATTTACTCTAGTCAAGATATATTCTGTGTACCTGTATAGTTGGCTGAAAATTAACACATTTCCTAAAGTCCATCAGCTTGCCCATATCTATTTGTTTGATATCTCGTGCATGTTATTCTGGTTGTACGCTTTCTCGTATCTCACTATTTTCACAACTTGTCAAATTGATTTCTAATTCTTAGGAAGTTTGGGAACATTTTGTATCCTGGGTCTCTATATTCTCTCTTTCATGAACATTCCTTTGTTTGATGTACTATACACCAGTTCAATTTGTTAATGTGTTTTATTTCGTGCAGGTTATGACTGTGGGGCAAAAAGTGTTATTTGAGTACCATGAAAATAACTATAGCTTTACTGTCAGTCAAGCTGCAGTTGAAGGCCAACAAAAGTCCAATTCTCTTGAAAGAGGAATGATTTCTGATGACACATACATTGTTTTTGAGACACCACGTGATAGTGGAATTAAGGCGAGTTTTCCATTTTGCTTTTGACATCTATATACCCTGTTTTGGTCATAATTGATTTGGTATATTTAGAGAAAAAGAACAAAAGTGAAATATTGATTATTACCTAGAATAAGTGAAGAGCATATAGTTAATGGTGTCAAGGCTTTGAGAAAGGTCTTCGGGAAGCTATCTACAGTGCTAACTCAACATTGATGTGACTTGTAACTAAAATTGTAACAAATTGAGATGCAGTTACAGTGTAGGAAATCACCTACTACTAAGACTATAGCTTTGAATACTCACTAATCATATACACTTAGTTACCCTTTGATGCTTGGCTAGTTCACAGATCCGTAAAGAAGTTAACAAACCTTTTAACTTCAAATGTAAATCGCAATGATGGAACAAAAATCTCACATTTCAAATATGCTGCATGTAAATTACTCACACAAAGCTAATTAAGTACCATATATTCTAACCTCGAGTAAATATCAAGATCTATGGTTCCCAAAATCAAAATGTAGATCAGCATTGTAATGGTGCCGTACAAAGAGATTATGCTGGAAAACTGCATTAATGAGGTCACATCTCAAGCCTATCAAGGCTCACTCTTGTTTGTCTGCATCATTTTTATAGGTGCCTCACCCTAAAAATCTGATAACAGCAACGAATTTAGAAGCCAAGCAGTTTTGACATCACGAAGTTATTGAACCAGTTTATCTACAAAAAAAACTGTAAAAGCTATGCAGATGCAAATATTTCTTCATTGTATAGTTACATAGATTTCACTGATTGGGATTTATTGAATGTTCGGTTATTCTTGATGTTAACTGAGTATTGACTTGATTTTTGATAATATCTTCTGTATGTCATTTAGAAAGCTAATCCCTTAGTATTGGTTATTATTTTATATACTCCTGGTAAGATAATAGCCAATACATTGCTAAGCAAATTATTGATATTGTATGAAGACTCTTAACTGTACTCTATTGGTTGTAATTATCATTATATTTACTGGTTTATGTTGTGCTTTGCAGATTGTCAATCAACGGGAGGGTGCAACTAACAAAATTTTCAAGCAGAAAGAATTTAACCTTCAGTCACTTGGTATCGGTGGCATGACTGCAGAATTTGCTGATATATTTCGAAGAGCTTTTGCCTCTCGTATTATACCTCCCCATTTCGCATCTAAGTAATACTTAATATAATGTGGTTCATTATTATGTTGTTTTTGTAGTATCTCATGTTCTTAGTTGAAAGCCTTTGAACTTTCAGATTAGGAGTGAAGCATGTGAAGGGCATGCTTCTTTATGGGCCTCCTGGTACTGGAAAGACACTTATGGCACGTCAAATTGGACAACTTTTGAATGGGAAAGAACCAAAGGTTTGAAAATTACTCCTTAGTCTTGTGATAAATTGGAATGAACAAGGACATCTATATAAATTTATTATGTATGCAATCAGCAACAGTATATAGATCTTATGATTGTAATTTCTTTAATTTAATTAATATTATTTAGTCTCCTAATTATTGTTAATAGTGGGCTAGAAATTGCCTAGGAATATGCTTTTGTTTTCACAGTTTGTTACTTTATGCATCTACTATATTCTTTTGTCTTAAAATTATACAACATGATTGTTTTCATGTGTTATCATTGATGATGAATCTGGGTTTGATTGACATAATTGAATTTTGAATCTCACTGCCTGTTCTGCAATCTTCTCTATTTTGTGGATTTAACTTGTGAGTTTTATTGGGGTTGGTGTAACTTTCTCCTAACATTAAATATTCGCATGCTGCATTTTTTACTTCTGTACTTACTAGGTTTTTGTGACATTTTTACTTTGTCCTGTGTTAGATTCTTTAACTAATTTACTTAATTGAATAGCTTCAAAATTGAATGTGATTTCTCTAGGTTGGTAATTATATTTTGCGGTCTTAATTTTTCTTTTCTTTGATTTGTACTAGATTGTGAATGGCCCTGAAGTTTTGAGCAAATTTGTTGGTGATACTGAAAAGAATGTGAGAGACCTTTTTGCTGATGCTGAACAGGATCAGAGGACCCGAGGTAATGGATTTATATATATACATTGTATATTTGTTAAGTTAAATTTTCATATAATTCAGTTTTATTGTTCACTGTTTTACAGGGGATGAAAGTGATTTGCATGTTATAATCTTTGATGAAATTGACTCTATTTGTAAGGTATAAGGTTTTTCAACTTTAGATCAGCATCAATTATCTTTCCATTGCTATTGTGAGTTTATCAATTACAGCAACAACTAAGTTTGGCTTAACCGGTATCTCTTTATAGTGTAGCTTAACCTAACTTGATTGTGATCACTGATCAATATTATATTCATTTGTCTTGATATACTTAACTAGTAGAAAATTTGTGTTTATCTTGGTTTATGCGACAAAGTGCACAAGTATGATTAAAGGGGAACATGATAACATTTAAATCAGGGGGCTGCATGTAGTTTCTTGAGTAATCATGTTCATGAGCATTGTATGTTGTGATTGAAATGCGTGGTACTATAATCACTCTGTGTTTCTCTTGATGTCTTGTGCAGTCAAGGGGTTCAACTCGGGATGGTACTGGAGTTCATGACAGCATTGTAAATCAGCTTCTTACAAAGGTCCGTAATGGTTTTGAATGCTTTTATTGATACAAGAGATAATGTTTCTATAGTAGTCTAAGACTATTTGCTTGGTTTACAGATAGATGGTGTGGAGTCACTCAATAATGTTTTGCTTATTGGAATGACTAACAGAAAGGATTTGATTGATGAAGCTCTCTTAAGGTCTTTATATCTTCTTCCCCTGTTATGATCTTTGAATTTACTTCCCAAGGAAAATATAAATGTTTACGGTCAAACTTACATATTATAGATTGTGTCCAATCTACCACTCCGATTTCTTGTTATATAGACTTTGTAGAGTTTACTCATGTATATATTTATTTATGATATTAATTAGAAGAGGAATAATGTCCTAAATTTAGGGCAATCAGAATTAATAGACTTTGGGCCAGTATTAGCTAATATTGCTATCTATACTTCTGATTAATTCAAACACTCAATGGTAAGCTAACATTCCCCTCAAGTTGAAAGATGTGTGTCATGCAGTCAAAACTGATGCCTTGTAAGACATTTAATAAGTATATCAGCGAACTTGTTGTTGGAGTTGACAAATTTAGTAATGAACTCGCCTTTAAAAAAAAAAACTTTGACAAAATATAGTGAATCCCTTTGTGTTCTGTCCTTTCATGAAAGATTGGGTTAGAAGCAATGAGTAAATGCAGTTAATTGTCACACATCAGTTTCATTTCCGTAATGTCTCACAACTTGAACTGTTAAAGCTATTGCTTTAATCCCAATTTCATTGATTGCTACTTCCTTGGCATGATACTTTGGGTTTGTATTGACCTAGCAGCTCTGTTCTATTTCTAGCCACTGTGTCATTAATAACAAATAATACTACCTGCCTATTCATGTGCTCAATTCTAATACTTAATCTTGACTCCTGTAATTGATTTGTATAGTAGCTATCTGCATAAGTGGTTCTTATCTTTTAATCATTTATCATTTACTTGTGTAATGTAGACCCGGGAGATTGGAAGTCCAGATTGAGATAGGCCTTCCTGATGAAAATGCTCGATTGCAAATTCTTCAAATTCACACAAACAAAATAAAAGAGAATTCTTTTCTAGCTCCTGATGTGAACCTTCAAGAAATTGGTATGTGTTATGTGATGCCTAGTCTTGTCTTACACATGTATAAATTTACTTTTTGGATGAAATGAAAGTAATAAAAGATTGCTTATTGATCTTGTTTGCATTAGCAAAAAAATTATTTTTTGTGGGATATTATTCATGATTTACCATAAACCCTTTTATTTTATAGTTTGATCATATGAAAGTAAATTTTGTTCACATCTGCTCTAGTTCCAAACTGTTCGTAAAGTTAAGTAAATTTTGTTTGAATTGGTTTTGAAATCACCTAACCATGGACAAGCTGAACGCAACACTAACATCGACCTACACATTATATTCGAGAATTGTGGCAACGCTATGAGGTGTCCATTTTCCTTTTACACATTAGTCGTGTGTGAGATTAATGTATAACATGGACATGATCACTGTCTCGAAGTGTCTGTTCATAAACATCAAAACTAGTTTGTCTAAAATTTCATTTTATACTAATTTTTAGTAAATATCAAACTTAGTTTGTTAAATGTTTTTTAAATTAAAAAAGTAAGGAAGGCAGTTTATTTTTTCAATCATAAAGTGAAAGAGTGCGAACTGACTAAGTAGTTTCCTTTGTTAAAATAAGTTTTTTAGTTAAATAGTTAAGAGACAAGAATTTATTTTATAATATTGAATCATTATTAATCTTAAAAATACTTTAGAACCAATTCTCCTATATCTAATTAGCTATTTGGTTTTAGGAGTAGGACAAACATCTTCTCAAGAGCCAAAGAAATTGTTAGGAAACGACCACGTATTACGAAGGTCTATGAAAGAAGAAATAAGGGAGAAAGAAATACAGCTAATTGATTTAATTCAAGTAGCTGAGAAATTCGTTAGTGGTTATATAGTTGTTGTGTTGGGTAGCTGTGTATATATATTTGTGTTCTGGGTCATAGGAGGTAGACAGAAAAGGTATTGTAGTGGGAGGTTCCTGGGTCCTCAAAGTGCCAGGGGTTGTATTCGTAAACTCTTGTACATTGCAAGTTCTATACAAGATTCTCATTTTTCTCCATCTGAGAGTTCTTTCCCTTTAGAGTGTTATGATCCAGTTTCTATAAGAAATTTATAAAACATAAATACATTCTTGTCCTTTGTTATAATACCATTCTTTGATAATTACCAACACATTTTTGGTTAATGGGTTCAGTTTGTAACATGATATGATTAACGGTTGAAGGCAGGCATAAGATACTGAGAAAGATATTCTTCTTGGTCTGTTGTTTTGGCCATGCCAATGTAGAATTTGCAAATATCAATATCAAGATTACTTTATATTAACAAAAATTGGAAAAATAAAATTATCTAAATCCACGTGGATTGAATTGAACTATGAAGTTCGTGGGATGTTTACTTTGGGTTTACTTTTGTTGTCTTGTGCAGCTGGTCGAACAAAAAACTACAGTGGTGCAGAACTTGAAGGTGTTGTGAAAAGTGCTATGTCATATGCTTTAAATAGAGAATTGAGGGTGGATGATCTTACTAAGCAAGTGGAGGAAGAGAATGTTAAGGTTACAATGGATGACTTTTTGAATGCACTCCAAGAAATTATTCCAGCCTTTGGTGCTTCAACTGATGATCTTGAAAGATGCAGGTACTACTTTTAGTCACTGGGATGAAAAGTTGGTTGGAATTAGGTTAAGCATTTTCATTTTCTTTAGTCTCATCTCATTATCATTTTATAAATTTACGTAAAACTTATGCAGTCTAGGTTGACTACTTCCTGCTGCATCGCAAAAAGAGCAAGTGATATGTTACAAAGACTACATCCTATAATTGCAAAGGAACACCTATTCTAACTAACTCTCTAGGAATAATTATATATCCTAATTGCATGATTACTGGAATTAAGTAGATCCTAGAATAGGCCCATGACTAAAAGTCCAAGATACAATATCTCTAAATATACAGTAGCTGAGGATCCTCAAATACTTGGTGAAGATATCTTTCATTTGATTATTGGAATTAATAAAATTAATGATTTCTTCTAATAAAATCTTCTATTTGATGAAGTGACCGTGAGAATACCTCAATGTGCTTAGTCCTCTCTTAGAACACCAACTTTTAAGCAATGCTCAAGGGATAACCTGATTGTTACAAATGAGCATTATTTGCATAGACGTTCTTCTATTCAATCCTTTTCCTTCTCCTTGTTGGTGGATATCTGTTCGTACACGTCTTCTCTTTGTTTCTCGAGTCTATAGTGAGTTACACATCTTTGATGATTCCATCATACATGATTGAGTTGCGAAAACTTTTGGATAGGTATCCTACATTTGAACTGAATTCCTTTTGGTTAAAGAATCTCTTTCTAGTTGCTCTTGAACAATTAGACAAGTGGCTGATGCTCCACTTTTGTACAGGGCCTTGATACAATGTTCTGTTAATTATTTTCCCGAACCATCTTCTCTCCAATAATAGTACAGTATCCAAAGGTGGATCATTACTAGCAAGAGAGCTGGTCTAATATGCTTTTTGAATATGTGATAACCCAAGTTTGCACTTTGTATTCATACAAGATACCTTTTCCTAGAACTCCTTTGATATATTTTAGAATACACATGACTATATCCTAATGCTCTGCACAAGGAGAGTTATGCAATTGACTTACCACATTGATTGTAAAGGAGATATCTGGTAGTGTGACAGTGAGGCAATTCGGCTTCTCAACCAGAAGAAGTGGCTCGTCTAACTCGGTAGAAGTTTGGAATGTGGATTCATGGAAGTTTGAAAAGGCTTAGCATTAACGTGTCTTCTTGTTCTTCAAAATTGCATCTTCCTTTAGGATATTATAATTTGACCATATTTTTAGTTGATGTAAGATCTCTAATTGAAACTATGACGAATAACATCAATAGACAAGAACAACTTGAGAAAAGACATTTTTGCTATTGGGGAAGAAATGTCAAAATAATCCAGTCCAAATACCTGTATATAACCTTTGGCTACCAAATGGGCCTGTAGGTGGTCAATTGTTGCCATCGGAGGGCCAACTTTAATAGTGAAAACCAGTCTACAAGTACCACTGCTCTAGAGCGCACAAATGTCATGAGACATTGCTTGCTTCCAACAAAGGTGATTTAAAACTTCGGCTATAGTTTTAGAAATGGGCTCAGAAGAAAAAGCAAAAAGAACAATATGATGAGAAGGAGACAAGCAATTATAACTAAAAGTGTCATAATGGGTTGAAGGATTACAAGTTGAGCAGACATCATTTCGAAGAGCATTTGGAAAATCAATCTCTGATGGAAGGGCCAAAGAAGTCAAGAATTGGAGGTAAAGGTGAGTTAAAAGTGTTACCAACATTAAGTGGTGTTGCAAAAGCAGGAGGAGGATGCAACCAATGGTGCTACAGTGGAAGAGGTGGATCAAACATATTTGGTGGGTTTAGGGATGACAATGGGTAGGGCGGGCATGGGTAGTAGCTATTTGCTAGCTGTCTCATTTAAAGAAATCCGTTTGTTACCTGCCAGGTATTCACTTGAAAAATATCTGTGGATTACGTAAAAGAGTCTATTATTATATACACATACCAAAATGATATCCTAATTAATTGCTTGATAACCATAATTAGGCAGATAGAAAAGCCAAAGATACAATATCTAACCGTAAACAGCAATTACAGCAGAAGCTAACATATTCTATAACTGATCTGAGGACTAACACTCAGTTAAATGGTTATATAACATTCCTTCTTTTGCATCCACTATTATAGCAAAAAGACTATGTATCCTCGTACCTAACTAAAATAAAGTGAAGCATCAAAAAGGCTATGTCCCTTGATAAATCTAAGTATTTGGGAGAGCATATGAAGATAACTAGATATGTGCAAAAGTTGTTTTACAGTGTCTTTTTATTGACATCATAAATGTATATTCCTTCATTTTTCTGCATCTAATCCACTAAAAATGTGGAAGCTACTCTCAGTGGCTGGCGGATCTAATTTTAGGAATCGAACACGCACTAAAGCTTATTTCAATATGCTCTCCAAGATAGCTAATTAAGTCAATTTGTAACTTAAGTTAAATCACTTTAATCCTATTTGCTCTGCGACCATGAATGCAACTTGTATTTGAGTGCTTACATAATAAGAACTTAATTTAGTTATTTACACAAACATACCCTAAGTAAATTAATGCAGATTTTGAGGTCCCTTTTGGATAGTTATTCGCAAATGTTATTGTTAATCTACTGTTTTATAATGTTTTACTTGTTTTCAAAAGTACTTATTTAGTTTTATGAATATGTGGCATAATTGAAATCTAAGTTTATCAGGAAGTATTGTGGAAATCAACAAATTTGCCGTGTTATTTTTAACATAATTTGATGATATTTGATTTATAGACTCCATGGCATGGTGGACTGTGGTGATCGACATAAGCACATTTATCAAAGAGCAATGCTACTTGTGGAGCAAGTTAAAGTGAGTAAAGGAAGCCCACTTGTCACTTGTCTCCTGGAAGGATCCCGTGGCAGGTAGGTGATACATGGTTTTTCATCTTAATCTTATCTCTATTATACAATGTTTCTAACTTACTTTGTTCTCACAGTGGTAAAACTGCACTAGCAGCTACTGTTGGTATCGACAGCGATTTCCCGTATGTCAAGATAGTAAGTTTACTTACCTTTAAATATCTCTCCATAAATCTGTATTGTATTTTAACTATAGTTATGGTCACGTGTAATTCATCTTCTGTGATTGAGTAGGTTTCAGCTGAAACAATGATTGGTCTACATGAGAGCACCAAATGTGCACAGATCATTAAGGTTTGTCATAACTAATATTTTTTGAGCCTTTTGAATCTACTCTGTTGATAGCGTATATAGTTTCTGAAGACGGTTACTGATCTTAGAAGTGAGGCTTTACGAAGTCAAATCGATACATGCTTTTGGCTTGCTATTAGCTTCCCTTCATAAACAACTACATTGATATGATAGTCTTTTCTGTATCTCCCTAGCTAGTTGACCGTACACGAAAATTCTATGGTCTAAGGTTTTTTTCTTTTATAATATTTCCTATAGGTTTTTGAGGATGCATACAGGTCACCCTTGAGTGTCATAGTTCTTGATGACATTGAGAGGTAAGATTTGTGATTTTATTTTATCATCCTTTCCAGGAATTCCTGAATGAATAATATTAATTGTTTCCGCGTTCTTTGATCCAGATTATTAGAGTATGTGGCCATTGGTCCTCGTTTTTCAAACTTGATTTCTCAGACACTATTGGTTCTGCTCAAACGGCTTCCTCCAAAGGTTTCTATTCATCCTTTTCTTTCAGTTCCTTTCTGAAGCATATCTATTAGGAAGTTCCAAAGAAAAACTGACAGGACTTGATCTGGATTCAGTGGGTGGTGAAGATGTGCTGCCATGCTACTTTACTTGCCAGTGGGCTCGCCAAAATCTATCATCTGATAATGTCATATGACAAATTTGATATTGATATTTTACACGTTAATGCAATATAAAGACAATGTCCTTGTTGTCAAATTTCTCTCTTGCCGCTGGAAGCTAGTAATTAATTCAAATTGTTTCTGCTAGCTGAGAACTTGGTTTTCAATATTCAACACCTTGGGTATTTTGGATTTTTTGATGTTTTGTAATTTTTTTTTTTTCTGCAATTGAGGCTAGATATGTTTCTTTTTAAGTTTTGAGAGTTCATCTTCACATGTTCAATATCGCTAATGAAAAGTTTGAAATGTTAGTAATAAAGAATTTTGATGGTGCATAAATCTTACTGTAGCTAACGTGCTTTCCTACTCATGTTGACAGGGAAAAAAACTCATGGTTGTTGGCACAACAAGTGAACTGGCTTTCTTAGACTCAATTGGATTATGTGATAACTTCTCTGTTACTTACCACGTTCCTACCTTGAACACAAAGGATGCAAAGAAGGTAAGCAAATTTGTTCTTTACATAATAGTATTATCTAGTTCATGGGCTAATTGCATGCTATCGACTTGTGTCTCTCATTAACGTTTGTTGTTATTTTTTATGCCTTTTTGTACTCCTGAATCTTAATGACAAATAAGAAGTTGTTTCATCTGATGAAATTTATCACTTGCTACAGTTTAATTTGTGTCTCTTGTAAACCTCGCAATTCAACTTAAATGTTAAGCTTCTCCTTTTCATTTTTAAAATCACAGGTCCTTGAACAGTTAAGTGTGTTCTCTGATGACGATATTGATTCTGCTGCCGAGGCATTGAATGATGTACGTATAATCACTCCTTTATGTACTTTGTTTAATTGTCATATATCAGTTTTGCCTGTATATAAGTTTAAACAGCAACAGTTTTGTTTGGAAGGGAACTTCCTTTTTTCGTCTGAGTTGTGCTTATCCTGTGTACACATTACATTACAAATAGAATAGCTGTTGTTCGAATGTCTGACAATATTTTGTAAACAAAGTTTTATTTATTTATTTTTTAAAATTTTGGGCGTTTCTTTCAAATTGAAGATATTTATGGTAGGACAATTAAATTGTTTGGCTATTATTAATTTAATTTGTATGATTTTTCTATTGGAAACCAGTGGTTGACAAAGAATATGGATTGCATGATGATACTGGTATTTATTCTGACTGTTATTTTATGTTGAATTTCCATTATCAGATGCCTATCAGGAAGCTATACATGTTGATTGAAATGGCAGCGCAAGGGGAGCAAGGTGGATCTGCAGAGGCCATCTTTTCTGGCAAAGAGAAGATTAATATCTCTCATTTCTATGACTGCCTCCAGGATGTTGTTAAATTATAAGTTGTTGTCTTAATCACTTTCTCGGCTAGAGTGCATATCATCCTCGTTGAGCTGAAATCTCACTTTTTTTTTTTTCTTTTTTTCATAATTCATTCCTACATGGCTTGTTATCATTTATTTGCTCAGAGGTTTTTCCAATTAGTGTTTTTAGGAGGAGGGCTTTCGACGTCTTTTGATATTTAGGGTTATAACTTGTTTGTAAACTGTCATGATCATTGTTCAGGATTCACCATTATCTAAGTGTTTGTAATGAGTATCTCGTACTCCTTTCTTTGGACCTAAGATTATTTTTTTAGAAATCAGCTATCCGACTGAGAAGGTTTTCAGTCACAAAAACAAAAGAGGACCATGAGTAAATCTTTGATCATTGCATATGAATAACTAAAATTGTAAGTTGTGAAGTTACACCATAATTTCTGTATAGGTTCTTTCGTGATATGATTTTAGCGATGATATTTTTAATATGAATAAAAATATCTACTCTCTTGATACATTCCACTTTCTTTTATAATTGCATACATTTTATCCTAAATATGATATATAATCCATGTTCATTTACGAGCTATCTTGATGTATTTATGCTGTGGATGATGGTGGAAATTTCTTTTTAGAATAAATAAATTCACTCTGGAGAACAACTTTTCATAACCATTTTAATAAAAGACAAGATTATATTAGTGTGATTTTGGAATCCAACAAATCTGTTATTCCTTCTATTCGACCAAGTAATGTTTAGTGTTTTGAAATTATTTTGGAATCGAAATCTAATGTAATTATTTTTCAAACTAAAATTAGTTTGATAAAAAGATTAAAATAAAAGAACATGTAAAACTTATAAATATTTTTCAAGAGTAACGAGGAGAATTTGGGATAACTAAAATTTAGGCTTTTAGTTATTTTTTTAAATTAAACTAATGTCTGTCTCTATTAGAGATTGATGGTCTTTCCTGTAAGGTATTCTATAGTTTTTATGAATTTTTTATTTTTTATTTTTTATTTCTAATAACTATTAAAAATATGCGTTTTCATTAATAAATAATAAAAAAAGAATTTTAAAAGTCGTGGAGATAAATCTGGTATATTCAAAATTCAACAAAAATAACTGAATAAATTACTTTTATTGGTATGTATGATTACGTTGAAAATAAAGTATATATATATTTTAAATAAACATATTATTGGTGTTGAGTACACTCATTTTGCCAATGACTAATCTCTGGAAAAATTTGGTTGTTTACCTCCATAGAAAATAAAGTATATGTTTGAGGTAATAGATTAAATTTGTAAGTTTTTTCCTCTAAAAAGTAAGTTTGATTTTTTGAATTTAAAAATTTGTAGTAACTTAGATTACGTTTCAATAATTTTTGTTTGCTTTTCAGCCATAAACACTCTTATTAAGAAGCTATTTTTTTTTCACCACACGAAATTAATTATCTTTAAATTACTTTTTAACTATTTTTCTTTTAAAAAAAGAATCCATCAGTTTTAAATATAAAAAGTTCTGCCAACTCGGTAGTTTATTTCAAGATTGCTAAAGAGGTTTCTGTAGTGTTAAAGAAAGATAGTAAAATACTATCTGTACTAGAGGTAGTATTAACAAAACAGAAAAATTATAATAAAAGTAAAATAATTAATCCAATCCAACCCATTTACATTCCTGTACTCCACCATTACTAGATGCACCTCATTACAGCTGTCACCCTAAGACAAAGTATACAGGAAGAAGGCTAGAGAAAGAAAAAGAGAGATAACATATTCAGAAAGAAAACTCGTTTTGGAAAGTTTGTTTTAGAAAAATCATTTAAGATACATTTCAAAAGGTATTTTATATGTTTTACGAAAGTTTATTTCAAAATATATTTCATGTATTCTGAAAGTTTTATTCCAAAAATCACATTTTGAAAATTCCGTTCTAGAATTTTTAAAAAATGTGTTTCACAAAATTTTTTCAGAAAAATAATCTGTGAGGGTGGAGGAAGAAAAAATCTCCATTTACATAGAATTGAATTGATCGGGATTTATAATCTAACTGGTTTAAATGAATGGTATAAGAAACAGGTTTTAAAGGAATTTTGTATATCTTTTTCCTGAAAAGCAAACTAAAGATTTAGAAATCCTTGAACACGGAATCTAATGATGGAATATATTAAAGGTGTTCACACAAGAATATAACAAGAACTAGAAGTTGAACATTCTTTTACGCTTCATATTTAAGCTAAGCCAGCGCAAGAGCTTCACTCAGTGGTACAAAGAAAATTCCGAATTGGATGAATAAAAATGAAAAGTACAATATTTACAATTCAAAATATTAAATTATTTTAATAATAATATCTTCTATATCAAAGCAATCTAAAATAACAACACAATTTTCAAATAAAAAATAAAAAATATTAATTATTAAAATTATAATGAATATAACATACTAAAATATGCCATGATATTATTCTGATAATATTACGTGAAAATAGTACCAAATTATACATATTTGCAATAAATAATGTCATTTAAATAAACAAAAATATTACAGAAATACAAAATAATATTAAAATACAAATCTCGTAAACATGACTAAAAAGATAGTGTTATTAATATGAAGAAAGGTTTCTGATATACATTTCACGTCAAAATGTATATGATGAAGTGAATAAAATACATTTTGTCGAATTAGTTCCATCTTATTTTAATGTCTCAGAATAAATATTCATCTTTTCTTTCTGATATTCTCTAACGTTTCTCAAGAATTATTTTCTTCTAATCTTAGTATTTTTTTTTACTTATTTTACCATTTAACAAATATATCTGAGAAAAACTTCTAAAATCAGTGAAAACACCCGTATAATAATAAGTATATTAAAGTTAAACAAATCGATGGAATCCACAATAAAGAAGTAATCATGAAGCCTAAAGCCTATACACTATAACAGGCACCACTATAATTGCTCCACACATTAACGAGCATTATACAAAGCCAACATATTGTGTTGGAGAAAAAAACAACAACCTTAATCAAGCTTCTGCAAATCTCTTCAAGCATGGTTCTTCCGTTAATACTTGCAGGACTATTAGCAGCATCACAAGCTACGGCAAGAAACAAGACGAGTAAGTGTTATACTTTCAATCTTTTTATCTTTATCTGTATTTGTGCAGTATATAACAATATACATAACCTTCATGTTTACGTTTCGTATTATCTTCTCTTGCCCATGTCCAGCCAGGGAAAGCAGAAGAAGTAATGGAGATATATCTAAAGAATGTGATATGGAAATTAATCTAAATGCAATATGTGTCTTTTATAAAATAAGTTGACCCACTATCGTGCTTTGTTTCTTATTCTCTATAATGTATTATTTTCTGTAACTTCGAGTGTTATTAATGAATTAGAGAATCATCTATTTCGAGTAACTCAACTCTTTTGTAACATAACAGAATGTTGTAGTGGTAACATAGTTAGGGTTACAACTTGCATATAGTAATATATATTGGTTATTTTTTACTTTTGAAAATGATATGGATTCATTTCTATAAGAAAATACTATTGGTTATGTATGTACATAATCATTTGCATTTCTCATGATTTTGTGAGCTTTATTATTAGTATGTTTATTTCAAATCTTACGTAGTCACTTTGCAGAAAATGAGTTAATGTTGGTAGTTGATTTTTAATGTTCTTTTGAATCAAATTTTACTAATTAAGTTTTTTTTTTTAAATTTGTAATATAAGATATAATTTAAGTCTTTACAAATTAAATTTTGGGGTTTAGAAATTAAAAACGACAACAAAAATAATGATAACAGTGTATTAGTGTACGTGTTGCATATAATTAAAAAAATTATGAAAGTCTGTTTTATTTATTCAACTACAGCTTATTCATCTCAATAAAAGACATTTTCAGTTACACCAAAATTTGCTAGCATCTTTCAGAACCACACTTTCAGCTAATATTTTGAAGGGTTACAATTTATAATCTCAATTCATTGACATCCTACACTTTCCAATTTGAATAGTTATCAAGATAGAGGAAAATACAATAGAGCATGATATCTTATGGGAGACAAGATCCCACAATTTCTTATGCAGAAATTTTTATTATCATCTCACAATTCAATGATACTTGCCACCCACCACAGACAAAATGTATGTTCTATTGAGTATTTAAAACAATTTTCTTAATGGAAATTCAACGTTCAATGGAATGAGAAAAAATGTTTAATAATAACGATGATAAATAAGTACTCTGCTACATTCAAATTACGAAATTGCTTAAGAAATAATTGTAAAGTTTCTCATTATTTTTAACACATTATATTTCCTTATGCAAAAAGAAAACAAGTTTTTTTTTTTATAATGTACGTGAAATTGGGCCGTCCAGCTGCCCTAGAGAATGATCTCCAGGGAAGAAAATGATAAGTATATAGACATTGTCGAAATTACTTCTTTGAAACATTGTCTTTCAATAATAAGGAAACTAAGAAAAATAAGAACAAAAGAGCGAAGTATAAACTAGAGTAATACTACAAACAAGAGAAGAAAAATGAAGGAGTTAATTTAAGGTTTTTATGTTTTGTTCTTCATTCTTTTTCATTTATGTTTACGCAGATCCTGTTTATGACGATGTCACTGCCTTTGGGTATCATGCAATAATTCGGAACTAACAAAAGAGTGCTGTTAAATATTGTTGTACAAACAATATAACTTGGGAAATTATGGTGAGAGAATCCTATAGCTTAATATGATCCACATCAATTTACAAATGTTGTTATCCCTTAGATCTTCCTAGCTCGGCAAATTTCTCAAAGTCCTGTATTTTTTTTATCTAAAATTCTTAAAATGGTGTATTTTTGTATTTATTTTTGGACATAAATAAACTATATTAATGTAAAAAAATAAATGAAATCATGAAAGGATGACACGATATCAATGTGTGAAGAAATAAATGAAATCATGAAAAAATAATAGATTTTAATTTACTAGAGGAAATCCTGTAATCAAGATTTGAATTAATGAGTTTATTAAAATGGTCAGCATACTGTGTTGTATTACTACTGCGTAACTAAAATAAATGTAAGTTACAGAACTGTTTTATTTATTGATAAATATGTAATAATTGAAATAAAAATGATGTCATTATGAGATTTATATATTAAATTAAATTATAAGTAAGTTTGATATTGAAAAAAAATAAAAATAAAATTTAATAATAAAAATATATTTAGCAAAATTAAGTATAAGTTGGATATTTGAATTTAGTTACTAATATAGAAATAATTTAAAATAAAATTAAAATTTAGCAATAAATTTAGAAAGAAAAATTTGAAAATATTAT